>Ga0209800_10000083_pt1 | contig 207889 bp, 197 predicted proteins | sample Higcelweek8metaG_FD_187174 | JGI IMG/M metagenome (GOLD analysis project Ga0209800, IMG submission 187174) | Freshwater pond sediment microbial communities from the University of Edinburgh, under environmental carbon perturbations - High... | ecosystem: Environmental > Aquatic > Freshwater >... | reverse complement strand
TTATTCAAGTAATCCGTGAATCGGAACGCATCGAGAGCTGTAAGGGTCGGAAGAGGATTCGAATACTCGGTCTCCGGTCCCCGGCCAAAAAAGAACTTGTTGCAGCGCCAGCCGCCATCCGTATATTGGATTTCGAGAAGATGCTGAAAAGTCTTTTGCAGTCTCGCGTCAGCTGCATATCCCATACGACAAAGAACGCTGGCGACAGTGACGGTCTGACATGGAAAAACAGTGCCTTTCGGGTATACCTTATAATTGCCCTTTGGCTGCCAGGTACTAAGAATCAGCTCGGCAGCTTCTTTCATGATCGGATCGGCGGGATCCATACCCAATTCCAACAAATAAAGAACGCTCTCCAAAGTTGAGAACGGCGCGCCTTTAATGATGCGCTTATCGGGAGTAGCCCAAAGGTCTGCCCCATTATCATGTCTGTGCGACAATATGGTCTCAACATCCGTTAAATACTGGTTCTCGACAGTCATTTCATCACTCCGTTCACCTTTTACATAAGTACATTATAGCTTTTCAGTAGGATTTTGAAAGAATGTACTCGGCTGCCGGAAAAGAAACTTACCCTGCATAACGCACGCAGATAGTCGGTTCTTAACTAGCATTCACACACTATATTCCCGCATCACCTTATGTAGAGAAAAAATATCCCCAAAATTGCGATCCCCAAGTCATCATATAGAGCTAAACTACCGACTCCCTCCATGCAATATTTCCACAGCGGAGCTTCAGCTCCGCTAAGCTGAATTACCATCCCTTACACCGCCGAAGTTCCGCAGGATCGCGTGCGATCCGAGGACATGTTCGCACGCCGGTGTAAGGGATGGTAATTCCTATTGACAACCCCAGACTATCCGAGTAGTATGATTCTATACTACTCGAGTAGTCCAGAGGGGAATGAATTATGGATGAGATTAAGCTTTTCGACAGCGAACTGAAAATTATGGAGATTCTCTGGCGCGAGGGAACCCTCTCCGCCAAACAGATCAGCGCTATTGCTGCCGAAGAAATCGGCTGGAACAAGAACACCACCTACACGATCCTTAAGAAGCTGATCGACAAAGAGGCAGTCGCCCGCAAGGAGCCGGGGTTCCTTTGTTCACCGCTGATTGCACGGAATATCGTGCAGAAGGATGAGACCGAGCGGCTGATCGACAAATTCTGGGGCGGCTCCAAGAAAGCCTTCTTTGCCGCCTTTGTCGACGAACAGCTCTCGGAAGAAGAGATCAACGAACTGAAGTCGCTGATCGAAAAGCGGTGATGCCCGTGCTTGCCGAAATATTCTACTGGGTTGTTAACATGAGCATACTCGCCGGCTTAACCGGTCTGATTGTCGCCGTGCTGCGAAGGATCCCCAGGATTCCGCGGTTTGCGATTTATCTCATCTGGCTCCTGCCGCTGATCCGGTTCTGGATTCCCTTCGGCCCCGTGAGCAGGTGGAGCCTCTTAAGCCTGATCTCACGGTTCACGACCAGGACGGTCATGATCTGGAATGAGCCCGCCGCAACCGGCGTGCCGGATTTTTCGATGACCAACAGCATACAGGCGGCCGACAGCTATTTCCCGATCGTCTACAAAACCCTTACGCTTAAGAATCTTTTCGAAGTTTCATCAATAATATGGGCCGTCATAGCAGCCGCGGCGATCCTGACTTCGATCTTCCTATACGTCATCACCAAACGCGAACTGCGCGATGCCCGGCATCTCTGTGACAACATCTGGCAATCCGGCAAAATAACCTCGCCCGCCGTATATGGTATTTTTCGCGCGAAAATCATCATCCCCGACTTCGTGTCCGAGCAGGATCTCCCGTATATTCTGGCGCACGAAAAGGTGCACATCCGCCGCCGCGACAACCTCTGGCGTGTCATAGCGATCATCACCGCCTGCCTGCACTGGTTCAATCCTCTCTCCTGGATCTTCCTCAAGTGGTTCTTCACCGACATGGAGCTCGCCTGCGACAGCAAGGCCCTCCGGATTCTGGGCGAAGACCGGGCTAAGGCATACGCCTCCGCCCTGCTCTCCTGTGCCGCCGGTAAGAGCGTCTTCGCCAGCGTCTTCGCCAGCGCCTTTGGCGGCGCACGGACCAGAGTGCGAATCGAGAACATTCTGTCCTACAAGAAACTGACCGTGCTGTCATCTCTGGCATTCGGTGCACTTATTGTCGCCGTAGCCTTTGTACTGATTACCAACGCCGCAGGAGGGTAAGAATATGCGAAAATTATTTGAACTGACGCTTTGTATCATGCTGATCCTTGCACTGACAGGCTGCAAGCAGGCCGTCACAACGGGCTCCGTTGCTGTCACTACAGCACTCACTACGGCTGTCATTACGAACGCCGCTGCGACCGACACGAGCAACTCTGCGGGGGAATCACCCAGGACATATCTTCTTACCGGCGACGATTCCATGACGTACATGCCGACCGTCACCCTTTACGCAAACGGCAGCGCGCGCCTCTCCCAGCCTCCGATCAGCAGCACAGGCCTATTTGGACTTGGACACTACGAGGTCGACGGCGACAAGCTAACAGTCACCTATGACGAGGGAGCCAGCGCAGAATTTACAGTCTCCGGCGACACCCTGATCCTGACGGAAACGAATGTCGGCTTTACCAAGATCGGCGCTGTTTATCAGTATCAGTCGCGGGCTGATTATCTCAGCGCTCTCAATAGAATTGACGGCGAGGAATTAACACTTGAGGCTGTGCGGGATCTTGCGCAAAATGCCTCCTCGCTAACCTATTCGGATTTCGAAAAATACGTGCACTATGACATAGATCCGGACTGCCATGTCTATGATGTCGAAGGTAAATACACACTGAGCGTCATTTACGGCAGCGATAGCTCTACGTCAATTACAATCGAGAACAATGACAGCGGTGAGCGCTTCCCGCTCAATCTTAACGGTTCAACCGGCCTCGTCTTCGACGAGTATCTGGGCCTAATAACCGTACCGAAATACACGGCTATGAAATGGCTCGACTACTACCTCGATGAAACATTGCCCTGGGACGACAGCATGGATCTGACTATTCCCGAATTTCCCGACGTCACATTCACCTGGACCTCGGAAAAAATTACCGCCAACGACGTCGAACTTCTCTGGGGAATGCCGGTCTGGAACGTCTATCTCACAGACTTAACCAATGACGGAAAACCCGAAATCTGCGCGACCGTCAGCATCGGCTCCGGTATCTCCGATACGCGGGTCATCGTCTACGATTACGTGAACAGTAAGGAATATCAACTCGCAGACCGGATGGAATACGACTACTACCTGACCTTTGAAGACGGAAAAGTCTTGGTCACGCAGTGCGAATATCGCATGGGAAAACCTCTGGTAACAAGTGAACTGCGGTTGGTGAACGGCGAGATCGAAGGGTTTTGATAACGGAAAACAGCCAGCTGAATATGCCGCCGCGAATTGAGCCCATTGACCGCACGAATGGTGCATGGTGACCGGAGTAAATGGTGCAGTGCCGCCGCACGAATATTCACGTATATTTTAGCACTTCTATAATCAACATCCGAGTGCATTTGAGTAGGTACGCCGGCCTCCCAGCGTGAGCTTTTTATCATTGACGAGCCTACTCAATCGCCATCTGAGCGTATTTGAGTAGGTACGACGGTGCCCCGAAGCGCGTTTCTTATCATTGACAAGCCTACTCAATCAGCATCTGAGTGCATTTGAGCAGGTTGAACTTCTATTCATTGACGAATGGTTCTGATTCCCAGCAAGTAGGACCATACGTTGCTGCTGCTCTCCATTGACTAACGGCGGTATTGTAACCGCCGGACTAAAATCGCCAAAATGCAGCGATTATTGTCTCACGGTTCGAATCACAGGAATGAATAGACTAGATCCAGATTCCGGTTGAGCGTTTTAGTGAGGCACTTGCGCGGAGTAATGAGAGCCATTCGCAAAATATAAGCCGACATTGAATTTAAATGAACATACAACATTCTGGTTTGAAACCTGCATCACGGATCAAAAGGACTGATAATCATGTGTAAAAAAGGGTTCGAAGGATTGTTTCCCTTCGAACCCAGGCAATTTACTTCATACATTCTATGAACGTCTTTATCTAACCTGAATCAGTGAATGCAGCCGCATCCGCCTGATGTTCCCTGCTCGGCATGAGTATGTTCTGCGCCGCCGCATGCATGCTTTATGCCGTTATCAAGCTTTGACTTTTTCATGCTTCCGCATTTCGGGCAGGCAATTTCATAACCGTGCTTCCCGCCTTCCGTACAAGGCTTTTCTTCCCATACTTCTTTACAGTCTGTACATTCAAATACCCGGTTTTTCATCTGATAATGTCCTCCTACAATTTCAATAGAGCGAGCTTCAACCAATGCCGTTGCAATTTTTTTGCGGGCAGACACCAGTACTCTCTGAAAGGTTGGTCGTGTCAATCCCATTTGCCGTGCACATGCTTCCTGATCATAACCATTCATATCCTTAAGGCGAACCGCTTCCATTTCTTCAATGGCAAGCTTTATTGCCTCTTGCTGTCCTGATTGGTCTGATGTGAATTTTCGGCAAATTGGATATTCGTCGATTTGTCCGCAGCAGCGTTTTCTTGGCATGTTCCCTCCTGTTATTGAGCATATGCTCATTTCAATTATACCCGCAATTATGTTAAAAGCAATCCCGGGAACAATCGATTGGCAAATTATAAACGCTCTAAAACAGTCCGGCCATGAACGATTTACGCTACGCAAACTTCCTCCGGCAGGTTCATCACGATAGAATTACTCGACAACATCGAAGGAAATCATCACCTTAAACAAATCCCCGTCAATCGAAATATCAAATTGGCCTTTCTGTAATTCCGTCAGACTTTTTGCAATGGAAAGACCTAAACCGCTGCCCTCTGTCGATCGTGAGATGTCGCCTCTGACAAAGCGTTCCATCAACTCATCGGAGGTAATATTGAGGGGGAATTGGGATATGTTTTTCATTGTGATTGTAGCTTTGCCGGCTGTCTTGCTGATATCCGCATAGACTCTTGTACCGGGCAGGGAGTATTTGCAGATGTTGCCAAGCAGGTTGTCCAATACCCGCCAGAGAAGCCGGCCATCCGCCATTACTAACACCGGTTCTTCACTTCGTAAAACAGCCTCGATCTGATTCGCGGCGAAGCGCTCCGCGTATTCGCCGACCGACTGCTGCAGGAGTTCAGCAAGATCCGTACGTTCCAGAGCAACCGCAACATTTCCGGTCGATGCCTTGGATGCTTCCACCAGATCTTCCGTAAGTTTCTTAAGTCTGGATGTCTGTCTGTCCAGGACATCAATATAATCCAGAATTTTCGCGTCCTGAATGTCTTCCTTCTTGAGTAGATCAACATAGTTTACAATCGAAGTCAGGGGTGTCTTGATGTCGTGTGAGACGTTTGTAATTAATTCTGTCTTGAACCGCTCACTCTTCATTCTGGCATCAACAGCCTTCGACATTCCCTGACCGATATGATTCAGATTCTCGCCGTGTGATTTAAGGTCCCACCACATATCTCTCGTATCAATCTGAAAACTGTAATCTCCGTCCGCGAGCTTCTCACCCGCCTTTTTGAGGCTCTGCATATGAAGTACAAATGCTAAAAGCCCAGAGAGAGCTGCAAAATTGAACAGCAAACCGAATAATACGGGGATTGCCTTGAAGCTCCCCCTGGCAATCAGAAAACCGATTACCAGAATGCCATTGATAGCTATGTAGAAACCGTAGAGTAGAATGGTCTTCCAGAGAAGAGAAAAATGGGAGAAAACGACAGCCAGAAATTTGTTAAACCGGGCAATCAGCTTCAGAATCCGGTAAACAATTGTATTTTGCCACCATTTACCGGCTTTGCACCTTGCTACAAAGGACAGCAAGAAGGAAAAAAGCAAAACGGATGCAATACTTAATGAGGAAACGAACTGTGATATCTCACGAAAACCACTCGTTGAATAGGGGGCCCCGCCTATCATCTTCAGAAATGAAAAAATCGCGAAAACAATTCCGGCTGCCAGGAGATCCAACGGAATAAGTCCAAATCCTCTTAATGTAATCCCCTCCGTGCCTTTTTGATATCCGACCGAGCGGATCAGCCAGACAGACAGCATAAGCGTTAACACAGACGACACGGCGGAAAGGATTAGAATTGCATAGCGAAGAGAATAGAATGCATTGAAAGTCTGCAAATTCGAACTAAAATCATCCTGAGTCGTAAATGGATCCCTTACATATCCATCCACTGTGTACATGTGTTCAGCATCCCAAGTCCTGTACTGACATGTCATTTTATAGCCGTAGTTTTGCCCGTTATAATTTGTGAAAAGCACTTTTCCGGTTTCATCAGAAAGAGTAAGCAGGAAATTGGAATTCTCCGGAAGTAATTGATCATTCGTCGATTGAAGGGCTTCCTGAATTTTAGTCTGATTCGCTGCTTCCGGCAAATTGAGATTATCAAGAGCAACCATCGTATTGAATGAAATATCATATGCTTCGTCAGCGCACATCTTCGAGTTGTAGAAATTTCTATCCTTGTCAAAGTACCCCTCTGACAACAGATAGATCGAGCTCATAACTCCACCAAACGACATTATGAGAAAAATGACAAAGAGGCAAAACGCAAGTGTTTTGGCCAGAAAACTGTATTTCAATTTGTTCATGATTTGACTCCTTTTTCGATCTTATAACCCTGTCCCCATACCACTTTCAAGTACCGCGGTTCGGCCGGGTCAATTTCGAGTTTTTCGCGCAGATGGCGTATATGTACCGCGACGGTGCCCTCAGGTTTATAGGCATTGTCATTCCAGATATGGCTGTAGATTTGTGTGGAGGAGAATACTTTGCCGGGGTTTGCCATCAGAAGCTTCAGGATTTCGAACTCTGTTGGTGTCAGGGCCGCCTGTTCTCCGTCGACTGTAACCGATTTTGACGGATCGCATAATTCAATGCCACCAATGCAGAGAATATTCTGTTGTACAGCCATTCCGCCCAGGTGTGTGTATCGCCTTAGCTGTGCTTTGATGCGGGCCATTAATTCAACGGGATTGAAAGGTTTGGTTACGTAATCATCGGCACCGATATTTAAGCCTAACACCTTATCCGTATCCTCGCTCTTGGCCGTCAGAAGGATAACCGGGATGTTGTGATGCTCGCGCAGCATCGCAGTCGCCTTAATCCCGTCAAGTTCCGGCATCATGATGTCCATCAGGACAAGATGGATCTCTGCTGTCTCGAGAATCAGCAAAGCCTCTTTTCCGTTATACGCTTCATAGGTCCGATACCCCTCCGCTGTCAGATAAATCTTAAGTGCCGAGACAATATCCTTCTCGTCGTCACAGATCAAAATGTTATGCATGTATTCATCCTCCATCTGTATTGTACGAAACAAAATATTAATAACCAAGGCGGTAAACCTTTAAGATTTTCTTAAGAACAGATCCTCTGAATCTTGATTTTGACAGACGAATATAAGCAGGTCAATCAGGTCTTTACAGGTAAGCGTCCGATAACCGACGCCTTTTAAACACAGCTAAACTATGGGACTCTCTAAGGAAGAACTATATGAGTAATCGCGAGTCTTGTAAAGACTGTGAAAGTAAACACGAGTACTCATAAAGACTTTAAAAGTAGAGGGAGAACAGCCCATGGATATGCGAAGTGTACAGCACCAGGCATTGGTCAATGAATGGAAGGAACGGATTCTGGCTCAACGAAATAGCGGGCAGAATGTCCACCAATGGTGCGAGCAGATCGGGGTGAAAGAAGCAACTTACTATTACTGGCTGAAAGTGATCCGCAACGAAGAGCTTATTACGACAAATCTTCCCGCATCTTCCACAAGGGCTGCATCTTTTGTTGAGTTGCCGGGCATTTCAACTGCCGTTCATCCGGAAAACCGCGATCACGATATCTGCGCCGTTGTCCATCTGTCCGCGCTGCGACTTGAGATTCATAATGGAGCTTGCGCCGAAACGCTGGGCTCCATACTGTCCCTGCTTAGACCCCTATGCTAGAACATATTCCGGAAGGTGCAAAAATCTATATTGCCTGCGGCTATACCGATTTGCGCAAACAAATTGACGGTCTGGCAGCCATGGTTAAGGAAGGCTTCAAGTTGGATCCGTTTCAGAATGCGTTCTTCCTGTTCTGTGGCCGGAAGCGGGATCGTTTGAAAGCATTGTATTGGGAGGGCGATGGATTTCTGCTGCTCTATAAGCGCCTGGAGGGCGGTACTTACCAGTGGCCAAGATCCGCCAAAGAAGTTCAGGAACTCACACCACAACAGTATCGCTGGCTTCTGGAAGGCTTGACGATCGAGCAGAAATCCGCGATTCCCAAGGTGTCTGCCAAGTACCTGTAAAATCCCGAAGAGTACTGAAAATAAAGCGTTTACAGCTTCTTATAAGCCATCTTTTGTGTTATAATTATATTGTTAAAACAGAAGAAAAGGCTGGTTTCCCATGACGCTTCAAGCACAGCAAATTGCTCAATATGAAAAGCAACTTCAGGAACAGAGTCTTCTCATTTCTGAACTGTTGCGAAGCAATCAGGAACTGCAGGAACAAGTTGCCTATCTTATTCGCAAGATTTATGCACGTTCGTCCGAAAAGACGGCCGCTGTCTTTGACGGTCAGATTATGTTGGATGAGTTTGCCCGCCTTTTCAATGAAGCAGAGACATATGCAGATCCAAATATAGAAGAACCGGAGCCATTTGTCGCACCGCAAAAGAAGACACGCTCCGGTTACAACCGCAAGGAAGCTTTTTCAGCTTTGCCGGAAGAAGAGATGGTCTATAAGATAGACGAAGCACATCGGAACTGTCCCAAATGCGGCGCGCATCTCGATGTTGTCGGCAAGAAGTTTGTTCGCGCGGAAGTAAACTACATTCCTGCTCGGCTGAGCATTCTGAATATTTATCAGGAAACATGTTCATGTCCGGCATGCAAAGCGAGAACCGGACAAACTGCGTTTGTTGAACCCACCATCCCGGAACCGGTATTGCAGCATTCTTATGCATCTGCCTCCAGCGTGGCCTGGACGATGTACCAGAAGTTTGTACAATCCGTACCGCTTTACCGTCAGGAGAAAGATTGGAAGGCAATGGGGCTGGATCTGGGCCGCAGCACTCTTTCGAATTGGATTGTAAAGACATCGGAAGAATGGCTGAGCCCTGTTGTTGCGTATATGTACAGGGAATTGTTAAAAGAAAAGTATCTTCATGCCGACGAGACCCCTGTTCAAGTATTACGCGAACCGAATAAAAAGAACAAAACAAAATCCTACATGTGGGTTCTTGCAAACCAGTCTTACAGTGACCATCCGATTCGCGTTTTCCATTACGCCCCGAGCCGGTCCGGAATGGAAGCACAGCAATTGCTTGACGGGTTTAGCGGGTACCTCCACACAGATGACTACGCAGGCTACAATCGTGTAGCTGCAGTAAAACGATGTTTATGCTGGGCACATGTTCGGAGACGATTCCGAGATGCCATTTCCAAGACGGACATAGACAGCGATATGTCTCTTGCCCAAATTGGTTTTGAATTTTGCAACAAACTATTTAAATGGGAGCGGAAATTCAGCACTCTCGATCCGGAAGACCGTAAAAAAGCACGTTTGGAAAAGGAACGGCCTGTTCTTGACGCGTTCTGGAAATGGATCGATTCCGTCCGCGCCGATGTGTTGCCAAAGGGCAAGTTAGGGACGGCACTTTCGTATGCCAAAGACAACCAACCATTCTTGGAGAGGTATCTGGAAGACGGTCACTGTGCGATCTCGAACAATTTGGCCGAGAACAGCGTTCGACCATTTGCGGTTGGAAGAAAAAACTGGGAGTTTGCAGGATCTCCGAAAGGTGCTGACGCCAGCGCTTGCGTCTATTCTCTTATTGAAACGGCAAAGGCAAATAACCTGGATCCCTTCCATTATCTCCAGTGTCTCCTACTCATTCTTCCCGGAAGCAAGTTCCGGACAGATGAGAAAACCATGCAGAATCTGATGCCCTGGAGTCCGTTTATGCAGACACAGTGCAAAGCGAATTAAGCGGTTGATACCGCTTTTTTCTTATCGTCAATACGTCGGTTGTCGGACGCTTACCTTTACAGACCCAGGTTCACCTGCCCAGAACGGAAGTATTGAGAGTTGTCAACGCCGGATTTATTTTGACCAGTAGGTCAAAATTAGTCCGGCGTTGACATTGATTTAACACATATCGATGTTTCGCAGTATTGCTGGCGTTCTGACGATTTGTTCGAACGCCTGTAGAAATGGCTTTTCATTATTTGTCTTATTTACTCAATTGGATGCAAGCTCATTTGAGTAAACAGAGTCCATTACTATGAACTGATTTCTCTTTAATCGCACATCATTATGGTGTTTATACACATCATATTTAGCTGTTGGATGATACTAATAAGATCCTCTATTATTCATTGCTCTTTCGATGTAATCACTTAAGTTTTCCTTAATATCATCATAAACGTATGTACTGGTAGAATGGGGTGGATTATAACACTCAACATAATTTGAAAGTCGATGACCGCCCTCATTATAAATGCTATAAAATGGATTTGATCCTTGAGTTGTCTGTTCACCATCTGCATTTTTTAATCCATGAATATAAACGCCTACAATTCCTTTGCCAAGCTCATATGCTTTTTCAATCTCATACTTCACCCATTTTCTTGATGATGTTTCTTTCCCAATAAGAACAACAATACAAGAACGCATCGCCATCTGAGCGTCTATCCACTCCTCAATTTTCTTGTCAGTTTTGAAACGCACTTCTTCCCAGTCATTTGCTGACCATGTTGACAAATTATCAACAATACCCATGTTTTTTACTTGAGCAGCGCGCCAATTGTCTTGTGAATAATGAAAACTAAAAAACACCTGTCTCTTTGCCATACTACTTATCTCCTTTATATATTTCTTTACACTTCAAATATTTAATAACAGCATTAGCCAAATTATTTAGATTGACAATTATCAACCCTTGTTGTGCTAAACTAAGAAAATCATACCTAATCTATCCATTTTTCAAAATTGTCGTATCCATTTTCAGAAACCCAATCATAAATTGGATATATCTCAGAAAGTCTAAATATCTTATCTCTATGTTTGCATTCTACTTGATTAACTGACCATCCTTCTAAATCCGTGTAATCAGTCCAACTGCCTTGAATATAGTTATGGAGTTTAACTCTAGTACCATTGTTGGTAAACGAGTAACCGAGATAATAAAGAGGATTATTTCCGTTTGACTTAACTTGCCCACACTTATCTTTGATCCCGTTTATATGTATTGCCAATATTTTGTTGCCCTTTTCCAAACTTTTAAATATCTCGTAATCGACCCAGCGCCTTTCAAAAGTATAGGTGCCAACTAATATACATGTAACAGATGTGTTTTGTATTTCACTATTTATTAACCGCTTCAATGCTAAATCACTTGTCCTTTTTGCTTCTTCCCAAATAGAAGCATCAAAATATCCAGCGTTATCATTTTTCGTTAACTTATGATTCCGTACAACATTGACTCGGAAATCAATTACGTCTTGATAGTGAAAACTAAAAAACGCTCGTTTTGACATAGTATATTTACCTCGTTTATCCTTTTCTTGTTACTTTAGATCTTTAAACTCTCGAGTATTTTGTTTGATATAGACTTATAATCTAAACTTGTCATTAATTTAATATTGTCTTCAATTGATAAATCGTTGATTTTTTCTGTCCAACCAATTTCATTATAATGTTGTGCAATTTCCGCAGATCGCCCACCTACTGATCCTATGATAAAAATTGGCAACCCTTTTGCTTTTGCAAGCGCAATTTCTTCATCAACTCCGGGCTGATGTCCTCCAAATTTAGTTTTACCACCTAAACAAACTAAGGCAATAGCGTTATCATCTGATATCATACTTTTCCTCATTAATGTAAGACTTTCATTTCGATCATTATTAACAATATCTGTCGCAATAACGGTAGCATCTTTACCCATCTCATCAACTAAAGCCTCTGTAACAAAAAACCTAGAAACGTATAATCTTGTTGCATCATGATAATCATCCGGTCTATACATCTTACCCATATCAAAAAACAAATGCTGAAAGGTTGGGTGGGCACCAAATATAACTATACCGTTGGACTGATAAATTGATTTTGTCAACGAATATACAGCATCAGTTAAGTATTGTTGATAATCTGGTTCGCAGTCTGGAAAAGCACCTGAAATAACAATCCCCTTTTTATTAGACATCCTGTGTTCTTCAGGATTTAAATATTCTTGCAAATAGTGAAGATATGAATCAAAGGATTCTGTAACAATATCAACACTATTATCTACTTCGCCATTACTCATTGGTGATAAGAGGATAGTGGTATCAAAATACGGACCATATTCAGGGTGAGAAATATATCCTAAATCTTCTAATATAGGTATTATACTTGAACTCTCATTCCCTTTTGGTCGTCTTCCATAACATTGAACTATTTGCATAATAGGTTTTTGGTGATATCTAAAACTTTTTCTTGGAATTTCAATTCTATAAATCATATTCTTCGAATCCAATTTTTTCAATTTCATACCATTCTTTTCTGCTATACTTCTCAATAAGTGTATCCTGTCAAAAACACATTTAGCTGACTCTCTGGAAATGCGAAACGCTTTGTGTATAATGTCATCTATTATTGTCGTATTGTTAGCGATTTTATTTATTGTAGCATCATCATAATAGAAATGAGGAGCATCAGCCGGCATAACAGCTAAAGGTTCTCGATGATCTAGATCTCCAACTCTCACCCAAACTATAGGAATATTTAATGAAAGTGCAATGCATAATTCTCTTTTTATCCAGTATGATTCACCAGATTTTGGTGTGTCAATAAAGACAACAACATCACTTGCCTTCAATTTTTCTTCAATGATATCTTGAGCATTTTCTCCTACTCTAATTTCGATTAGATCTCTGAAAGCATTTTCAGCGCGATTTTTAAATTCATTATAAAATGTCGCCGCCAAATCTTCACCATCAATACGCCGATAACTAATAAATATCTGCATATCTTCTTTGGATATTGTTGGCTGTACTCTACAAATTATTGTTCTGGCTAACGCATACGCTACTGTGGTTATATTGGCCTCAGTCAAGCACCTTTGTCGTAAGGCATCAATTACATCAAAACTTTGTGCTTTACCAGATATGGTTGGAGGTATCCTGTGATCCTTGCTTATAGCAACAGGGAAAATATTAGCCCTAGTTTTAAAAGCAAGTGACAGGAAATTCAAAAAAATCTTGTTATAATTTTGGTCGTTTCTATTAAAATATATAATAGCATCATCTCGCAGAATCTCACTTGTAAGCATAACAGTTTCGGATTTTATATTAATTACTTCTATATGTTCTTCAGTTTCTTTATGACAAATATCATAAAATTCTTCTGCTTGTTTATTGTTTCCTATTGTTAAGGATGGATGAATAAAATAAGCTTTCATTGAGAATCTCCTTCTTTAAATAATTAAACGATTAAGCAATATTGTTATATTCTATTTTATAGCTTGTATTTTAATTTATCTTACTATATATTTTTAGTTCACAGAGTCTTACTTCAAGCAATCCACAATAGTCTAACTTTCCCAGCTCACTAATATTTTTTTATTATAACATATTCCAACCAGATTTGGTAATATTATCATTCATATAATAGTTTTAGCTATACTTTGGTATTTTTTGATATTCAGTGTTTGCTCGTTAAACAGCTTCAAGTACTTCAGATGAAGTAATAGAAAAATATTGTTTACGAATATGAATTCTATCAAGTTCATCTGTTTTTGCTGCCAGCTGAGTACACCGGTCTGGCGGAGCCACGCTGGCTCAAAATGGCACGGATTACTCACCAGCAGAATTCGCTCATCTTTTTCGAGAAAATACACGTCCATTTATTTTTCATTCGTTAATAATCTGAAATTTGCTAGATTGTTCTTTTTTACCTGTTTTAGATGAAATACTTTGTTTTTCTGGACTTTTACGATTACCAATAAGCATAACCTGAACTGTAACTGACAAAAATCCACTGTACAATTATCAGATCTTCCTGATTAATTGCAAGCGTACCAATCAGGAGTACAATCTTCTTCATACCACTTTCGGTCTGCATTTTTATACGTTCCATCCCTGAAGCCTTGATTTAAAGTAATACTATTTATAAGCTTTAATACTGTATAAGCATCTATATCAATCCTGTAAAATAGTTTTGAAATAAAAGACCACAGTGGATTTCTCCACTGTGGTTAAAACTATTTAAGGTGGCTTTTGATCATTATATTTATTACGTTTATTTCTATATGTTCTGTATTGACATGCAGATTATATGAAAATATAAAAAGTTGACAGATTCTAGAACAGAAGCTGTCAACCTATCTTGGTGCGGATAACAGGACTTGAACCTGCACTCTCTCGAACTGGAACCTAAATCCAGCGTGTCTGCCAATTTCACCATATCCGCATTTTTGAAATATTTAGCGGTAACTATACTATCATGATTCACTCGGAGTGAGCAAGTATCCCGACACCCTGTGCCGGGATACTTGCTTACAAATCCATTGACTAACTCATTTGATGCTTACAGTTCGCTTAAGCGCCAGATGCATCCTTCTTTGCCGTCAAGTTACTTTACTCATCCAGCCTTAGTACGCTCATGAATGCTTCCTGCGGAACTTCTACGCTGCCGACCTGACGCATGCGCTTCTTGCCTTCTTTTTGCTTTTCGAGCAGCTTCTTCTTTCTCGTGATATCGCCGCCGTAGCACTTGGCAATAACGTCTTTACGGAAGGCCTTGATCGTCTCGCGAGCAATGATTTTGCCCCCGATACAGGCCTGGATCGGGATCTCGAAGTTCTGCCTCGGAATGTTGTCCTTAAGTTTTTCGGCCATGCGGCGTCCGCGGGCATAGGCCTTGTCTTTATGGACAATGAAGGATAGTGCATCTACAACATCGCCGTTCAGGAGAATATCCAGCTTAACAAGATCGGATTTCTCATAGCCGTCCACCTCGTAATCGAGGGAAGCATAGCCTCTGGTTCTCGATTTGAGTGCGTCGAAAAAGTCATAGATGATTTCGTTCAAGGGCATCCTGTAGTGTACGATGACGCGCATCTCGTCCATATATTCCATGTTGATGTATACACCGCGGCGTTCCTGGCAGAGCTCCATGATGTTGCCGACGTATTCCTTGGGCGTCATGATCGTGCATTTTACCATCGGCTCTTCGATCCAGTCGATCTGGGACGGATCGGGCAGATTGGTCGGGTTGTCCATGCGAAGTTCTTCGCCCATGATGGTGAAGACTTTGTACACGACGGAGGGCGCGGTCGAGATCAGGTCGAGATTGAATTCGCGTTCAAGACGTTCCTGGATGACTTCGTAGTGCAGGAGTCCCAGGAAGCCGCAGCGGAAGCCGAAGCCCAGGGCGACGGAGGTTTCCGGTTCGAAGGAGAGTGCCGCGTCGTTGAGGCGCAGCTTTTCGAGCGCGTCGCGAAGATCGGGGTATTTGGCTCCGTCGGTCGGGTACATGCCGCAATAGACCATCTGCTGTATCTTCTTATAGCCGGGAAGCGCGGTAGGCGTAGGGTTCTCGGCGGATGTCACGGTGTCACCGGGGGCGGTGTCGCCGACGTTCTTGATCGAAGCGCAGATGTAGCCGACTTCGCCCGTCAGAAGCTTCTCTGTCGGTACGAATTCGCCGGGATGGAAGATACCGAGTTCGGCAACCGTAAATTCTTTTCCGGTATGCATCATGCGGATTCTGTCACCGGTGGCAACGGAGCCTTCCATGATCCTTACATGTACGATTACACCTTTGTAGGTATCGTACTTGGAATCGAAAATAAGCGCCTTAAGCGGGGCATTCTCGTTCCCGTGCGGCGGAGGAAGATGCTTTACGATGCCTTCGAGGACGTCATCGATTGCGATGTCGTTCTTGGCCGAGATGAAGGGCGCGTAGCTCGCGTCGAGTCCGATGACGTCTTCGATTTCTTTCTGGACCAGCTCCGGCTGTGCTGAGGGAAGGTCGATCTTGTTGATGACCGGCAGGATCTCGAGATCGGCGTCGAGTGCAAGATAGACGTTGGCGAGCGTCTGTGCCTCGATGCCCTGTGCCGCGTCGACGACCAGTACCGCGCCGTCGCAGGCCGCGAGGCTTCTCGATACTTCGTAATTGAAGTCGACATGCCCGGGAGTGTCGATCAGATTAAAGAGATAGATCTCCCCGTCCTTAGCCGTGTAGTACATACGCGTTGCCTGCGCCTTGATCGTAATCCCGCGCTCGCGTTCGATATCCATATTGTCGAGGACCTGAGCCTGCATTTCGCGTCTGGAAAGTACTCCCGTATGCTCGATCAAGCGATCCGCGAGTGTTGATTTCCCGTGGTCTATGTGGGCAATTATGCAGAAGTTTCTGATTTTATCTTGTCTTTCCATCTAATCGGTTCACGCATCCTGTCTTTTATTAAAATAAATCAATTTTGTCGAAGGGATAGATCCGCAGTATAACATGCGCTTTGATCCGGTCTACGGATACGGGTCCGATGACACGACTGTCAAGGCTGGCCCCGCGGTTGTCGCCCATGATGTAATACTGATCCGGTCCGAGAACGACATTGTCATAACCTTTGGCTACGCCGTCCACAGATACAAAGGTCTTAATCCCTTCGGCGAGATAAGGCTCGTCGAGAAGGGCACCGTTCAGATAAACAAGTCCGTCCTTGATTGTCACGGTATCACCGGGCATGCCGATGATTCGCTTGATAAGCTTCTCCTGCTTGGAGTATCCTTCCATGCCCGTGGCGTTTACGGTTACGATCTCTTCTCTCCGGAAGGAATTCGAATATTTCGAGATCATCTCCACGAATACCGCGTCGCCGTCATAGAGCGTGGGCTCCATGGAATACCCGTAGACATCATTTCGCTGTACGACAAATACCACCAGAAGTATACCGATCACGAGTCCTAAGCTGATAAAACGGGCCGTATCCAGAAGTGTGTAGAGAAATCCGCGTTCCTTGGGCTTCGCAGCGGCCTCGGACGGATCTGTTCTGACACGGCGTATTACCATTCCGGCCTGCTCGGCCGGCATATCACTCTGATCATCCCGCGAATACGACTGCTCATATCCGGTATCCCGCTGTTCTTCGGAAGAAACTTCGGATTCATGTACGAACGCTGCCTCGGAATCCTCTGATGAATTCTGCACGTTAACGGCATCAGAAACTGTACCGTATGGCATCATTTCCGGCTCTACCGGCTCATCGGGAAAATCTCCGGGTGTGAAGACATCCGGTTCGTCCAGAAAGCTCAGCTGCTCCGGTGATCCGCTTTGCGAAAAAGAAGCAGCTTCGGCTTCGGAGATCGCTCCCTCTTCCGGCTTCATAAAGACATCTTCTCTGCCTTCTTCTATCGGATTCTCTGACTGCGAATCGCTCATTCGGCCGCTCCTTCATCAATCTTGATGGCAAGTTCTACTAGCTGCTTATCCGCAACAGGTGCCGGTGCTTCCGTCATCAGGTCGGATGAATTCTGAACCTTCGGGAAAGCGATGACGTCGCGGATGCTCTTGCAGCCGGCCATCAGCATGATCATGCGGTCAAGTCCGAATGCCAGTCCGCCGTGCGGAGGCACGCCGAAGCTGAAGGCATCGAGAAGGAAACCGAACTGCTGCTGTGCTTCTTCCGGTGTAAATCCGAGAAGGGAGAACATCTGCTTCTGAAGATCCTGGTCGTGAATACGGATACTTCCGCCGCCTAATTCCGTGCCGTTCAGGATGATGTCGTAAGCCTTTGCGCGTACAAGACCCGGATCCGTGTCAAGGAACGCAAGGTCCTCGTCCATCGGGCTCGTGAAGGGGTGGTGCATCGCGACATAGCGCTTCTCTTCCTCGCTGTACTCGAAAAGCGGAAATTCGGTAACCCATAGAAGATTAAACGTGTTCTCCGGAATCAACGAGAAACGTCTTGCAACTTCGCATCGCAGTGCGCCAAGAGCGCTGAAGCAGACACTGTCCTTATCGGAAACGATCAGGATCAGGTCTTTGTCGCAGGCACCCATGGTTTCGGCAATCTCCGCAATCTGGTCGCCCGTCAGGAACTTAAGGAAAGATCCTCTCGGCGGTTCGGCAGGAACAAGCCATGCAAGTCCCTTGGCCTGATAGGTTTTCGCGACTTCGGCGAGAGAGTCGATCTCTTTTCGCGTCATGGAAGCGCCGTCAGGTACGAGGATCGCGCGGACACTTCCGCCCTTCTCGATCGCCTCGGCGAAAACAGGGAATTCGATCTTCCGTGCGATTTCGGTAATGTTCTTAAGCTCGAGTCCGAAGCGAAGGTCCGGCTTGTCCGATCCGAAACGGTCCATAGCGTCGCGCCATGTCAGGCGGGGCAGCGGGAGCTCCACATCAAAATCCATAACCTGCTTGAAAACAAATTTGAGGAAGCCCTCGGTTACTGCCATGACGTCCTCTTCGTTGACGAAGGCCATCTCAAGGTCGATCTGGGTAAATTCCGGCTGACGGTCGGCGCGAAGATCCTCATCGCGGAAGCACTTGGCGATCTGCATATACCGGTCGTAGCCGGCGAGCATCAGGAGCTGCTTGTAGAGCTGAGGCGACTGAGGAAGCGCGAAAAACGAACCCTGCTTGATGCGGCTGGGCACAAGATAGTCGCGGGCGCCTTCGGGCGTGCTCTTGCCGAGCATCGGCGTCTCGATGTCGAGGAAGCCTTCCGAGTCGAAATAGTCGCGCGCACATTTTGCTACATTATGGCGAAGGATCAGATTCCGCTGCATGTCCGGGCGTCGCAGATCGAGATAACGGTACTTGAGCCGGAGAGACTCGTTGGTATCGATGTTCTCCTCGATATAGAAAGGCGGCGTCTGCGATTCAGACAGAATGCGAAGCTCCTCAACAATAATCTCGAGATCACCTGTCTTCATATTCGGATTCGGCGCGGATCTTTTCGCGACGGTTCCGCGGCAGCAAAGGACATATTCGCTTCTGACTCTGGAAGCCTTGGCCTTGACCTCATCGGACGATTCCGGGGTTACGACCAGTTGGATTTCACCGGAACGGTCGCGGAGCGTAAGAAACGTCAGTCCGCCCAGATCGCGGTATTTGTGGCACCAGCCCATAAGGATAATTTCCTGTCCGAGATTCCCGGCCGTAACTTCGGCACATCGCATCGTGCGCTTCAAACCCTGTATTGATTCTGCCATATTCATATCCCCTCTTATTCGTAATATTATGCTTTTAAGACTGCGGTTATTGCTTCGATATCTTTTAAATCGACTTCCGTCACGGTTCCGTCGCTCATCCTCTTGATCCGCACTTTGCCGGACGCAATCTCGTCGCCGCCGAGAACCAGAAGGAATGGAATTCCCTTCTTTCCCGCGTACTTGAGCTGCGCTTTGAAGCTTCTGTCGCATAGATCCGTCTCGCAGCCGATTCCGGCTTTTCGAAGCGAAAAGGCAAGGCTTCCTGCATAGACGGCGCTCTCCTTATCCATCGGAGCGATATAAAGGAGCACGGACGGGTCCTTTGCGATCTCGATGCCCTGGGATTCGACCTCCATCAGGAATCTCTCGACTCCCATAGCAAATCCGATTCCGGGTACCGACTGTCCGCCCATTGTCTCGACCAGACCGTCGTATCGTCCGCCGCCGCAGATCGTTCCCTGTGTGCCGACGTGCTCGGATACGAATTCAAAGACGGTGCGTGTATAGTAATCGAGTCCTCTTACGATGCCCGGATCGATCGTATATGCGATCCCGAGAGATGTAAGGTGCGACTGTAAGCCTTCAAAATGGGTCCTGCAGTCGTCGCAGAGATGATCGATCAGCTTAGGCGCATCGGCTGCGAGTTCGTGACACCGCTCTACCTTGCAGTCAAGCATACGGAGCGGGTTCTTCTCGAACCTGTTGCTGCAATCTGCGCACATAGACGGAAGATGCGGACGGTAATAATTCTTCAGAAGCTCGTTGTATGCGGTGCGGCAGACGGGGCATCCGATGCTGTTGATGCAAAGGCGTGTCTGCTTAAGGCCCATTCGCTCGAAAAAGAGCGTCAGGATGCTGATGATCTCCGCATCAATCGCGGGTCCATAGGACCCGAACGCCTCCAATCCGAACTGATGGAATTCACGGTAGCGGCCCTTCTGCACGTTCTCATACCGAAAAGCCGTAATATTGTAGAAAAGGCGCACCGGTGACGGCAGTGATGTCATGCCGTGCTCGATAAAGCTCCGGACGACACCTGCCGTACCTTCGGGCCGGAGCGTGATGCTTCTGTTGCCTTTATCCTCAAATGTGTACATTTCCTTCTGAACGACATCGGTCGTATCGCCCACGCTGCGCTGGAACAAATCGGTCTGCTCGAAGGTCGGGATTCGAATCTCTTCGTAGCCGTACTGTTCGCAAACTTTGGCAAACATCTGTTCCGCTTTCTGCCAGCGGTATATGTCTTCGGGAAGGATGTCCTTCGTACCCTTTGGAACGCTGTATTTCATGCTGGATCTCCGTTCGATTCTGTTGTTTCGGAAAATGCTTTACAGAAATTCCGACATCTAATTATTATAACTCATAATCTTTCAAGGCGGTAGATCAACATGGAAAGAACCGCAAGTCCGGCCGTCTCCGTGCGAAGGATCCGCCGGCCTAAGGTTACCGTCTTAACACCCGCCTTGTCCGCAAGGTCGATTTCCTTCGGATCAAACCCTCCCTCGGGTCCGATGAAGAAGCTGATCACAGGCAGTTTGGCGGGTATGACGGCTGCAGAAGCGTTATCCGCCCAGTCGTCCAGAACGGACGACAGAGGCCGGCTCTTCTCGCCTTCCCACGGCAGAAAGACAATATCCGAGTCCGTACCCGCCTTCGCGATGGCCGCCGAAAACGGTACCGGCTTCCCGACCGTCGGAATCATGCCGCGCCCGCACTGACGGGCGGCTTCTTCGGCTATTTTCTGCCAGCGTGCCGTCTTCTTCTCCGAATCCTTCGCATCGATTCTGACGATGGATCTTGAGCAGGCCACGGGGATGATTCTCGAGACGCCAAGCTCAACGCCTTTCTGAATAATCAGGTCCATCTTGTCGCCCTTAACGAGAGCCTGATAGAGTACGGCTTCGTACGGAGGTTCCGTGCTGTTATGTTCGCGTGCGACAAACGCAACCATAACATGATCTCTTGAAATATCGGTTATGCGGCACGTAAAGTCGGTGCGCGCACCGTCGCAGAGCATTACGCATTCTCCAGTATGCATCCGGAGTACATCGGCCAGGTATTTGGCCTCTTCTCCCGAAAAGACATACGAATCCATATCGGCTGCGATGATTTGTTCGGTAAAAAGTCGTGTCATATTCTTTTCTCCGATTCTTGGTTTCATTTTAGAGGCGGACATTTACGCAAAATATCAAAAGTTCTTCACATTTTGCGTCTCCCTCGTTGAACAACTTTATTATAAAGGATAAAATACATCTGTAATATCCAATGCGCCGTTCTTTTCGGCAAATCAACAGGAGGAAACATGAAGTACGAAATCAAAGGAACTCCGCTACCGGTAGCTATCTGCTCTCTTGAAGCCAACGAGACCATGATCACAGAAAAAGGATCGATGAGCTGGATGTCCAGCAATATGAACATGGAGACCACGAGCAACGGCGGTGTCGGAAAGGCATTGGGCCGCATGTTCGCGGGCGAAGCACTTTTCCAGAACCGGTACACTCCGATCGGAGGCCCCGGCATGATCGCGTTTGCATCAAGCTTTCCCGGACAGATCCTGCCGATTCAGATCCAGCCCGGCGCCAACATGATCGTCCAGAGATCCGCTTTTCTCGCATCCGAAGTCGGCGTCACGCTCTCCGTTCACTTCCAGAAGAAATTCGGCACCGGTATATTCGGCGGCGAAGGCTTCATTATGCAGAAACTTTCCGGCAATGGTTTAGCATTTGTCGAGATTGACGGCTCTGTTATCGATTATGCACTTCAAGCCGGACAGTCCATGCTGATCGACACGGGCTATCTTGCGATGATGGACGAGTCCGTAACGATGTCTATTGAAGCCGTAAAGGGCCTCAAGAACATGGTATTCGGCGGCGAAAGCGTCTTCAATACGAAGGTTACCGGACCCGGACGCGTCTGGCTTCAGACGATGCCCATCAGCAACGTCGCCGGTGCGATTTCACCTTTTATCCCGGCTAAAGGCTGATTATTACATTCTCTACTCAGCGGACGCCGCATCATGCTCCTTTTCGGAGCGGGTGCGGCGTCTTTTTTCGCGCGTCAAATAATGACCGTTCTTTCCGACCGGGTATTCCTGAAGTGCACCTTCTAAGTTTGACGAAGAGTCTAGCATTTGGGGTTATGTATGTGCGCCGACTCTCCCGGTGTCTCGTCCGGAATGAGATGCACATACGAGAAGGACCGCCAGGCGTGGTTTCGTATGTGCGTCGGCCTTCGCGGCGCCTCCTCTGAAACGAAATGCACATACGAGATGGGCTGCCAGGCGTGGTTTCGTATGTGCGCCGACTCTCCCGGTGTCTCGTCCGGAATGAGATGCACATACGAGAAGGACCGCCAGGCGTGGTTTCGTATGTGCGCCGGCCTTCGCGGCGCCTCCTCTGAAACGAAATGCACATACGAGATGGGCCGCCAGGCGTGGTTTCGTATGTGCGCCGGCCTTCGCGGCGCCTCGTCCGGAAGGAATTTGTTCCTTGGCCGAGGACTAAACTCCTTGCGCCGCAACTCGCTTCCGTTCGGACATTTATAACGACGGGAGCGAAACACGCTCTTAATCAATGATTACCTTCTAAATCGGGAAAAGTGGTCAAACAGGAAGTATTGGCTCGTGCTAAATAAGTCTGAACTACCGTATCTGTAGAATTTTAAATGAGTAGAAGATATTCATGTTCAACATGAGGAATATTGGAATTTTTATAACAATTGCCGGATGCTTCCTGAAAGAGCGTGTACGGCGTTTTTCGCGCGCGAAAAAACCACCGCCTCCTCCGGTCCGGCAAACGTGCCGGCGGGAGAGACGGTGTCTTTCTTTCGCATTGGGCTACGCAGGGATTATTCCTGAATTCCGGGAATTTTGGGAAGAGTCGCGAACCCTGCTTCAAGGTCGGCATCGGTAGGAATGTAATCCTTCATTTTGCCGGCTTCATAATCCATGTATGCCTGCATATCGAAGTATCCCGTTCCGGTCAGGTTGAAGAGAATCGTCTTGGCTGTTCCCTCTTCTCTGCACTTGATTGCCTCGTCGATCGCGGCGAGTATGGCATGGGAAGATTCCGGTGCGGGAAGGATGGTCTCATGCTTCGCAAAAAGCTTCGCGGCGGCAAAGACCTTCGTCTGTACGACGGCTCTGGCTTCGTCAATGTAGCCGTCATGATAGAGTTTGGAAAGAATCGGAGACATGCCGTGATAACGGAGTCCGCCCGCGTGGTCGGAGGACGGAATGAAGTCGGAGCCCAGCGTGTACATTTTCGCAAGAGGCGTCACATGTCCCGTATCGCAGAAGTCATACGCGTATTTGCCGCGCGTCATCGACGGACAGGAAGCCGGTTCGACGGCGATGAAGTACGGATTCTTTGTTCCTTCGATCTTATCCTTCATGAAGGCGGCCATGATTCCGCCCATGTTCGATCCGCCGCCGGCACAGCCGATGACGATATCCGGGTATTCGCCTACGGACTCCATCTGCATCTTCGCTTCAAGTCCGATAATCGACTGGTGAAGAAGAACCTGATTTAAGACCGAGCCGAGGACATAGCGGTAGCCGGGTGTCGTAACGGCTTTTTCGATCGCTTCGGAAATTGCGCAGCCGAGGCTTCCGCCGGTACCGGGGTGGTCGGCGAGGATTTTTCTGCCGATCGCGGTCGTCGTCGACGGGGACGGGATCAGCTCGGCGCCGAACGTCTCGATAACGGCCTTGCGGTAAGGCTTCTGCTCGGAACTGCACTTGACCATGAAGACAGTAAGAGGCATATCATAGTGTGCGCAAGCCATCGCAAGCGCCGTACCCCACTGGCCCGCGCCGGTCTCCGTCGTAAGGCCTGTAAGGCCCTGCTGCTTGGCATAATACACCTGTGCCGCTGCGGAATTGAGCTTGTGGCTTCCCGAGGTGTTGTTGCCCTCGAACTTGTAGTAAATTTTTGCGGGCGTATCGAGTGCTTTTTCAAGCTCGTAGGCGCGAATCAGGGGAGCCGGGCGGAAGATCTTGTAGAAGTTCTGAATCTCCTCCGGAATATCAACATAACGTGTCTCATTGTCGCACTCCTGCTTGGCAAGCTCCGTGCAGAAAACCGGAAGAAGGTCTTCAAGAACCGCCGGCTTCATCGTACCCGGATTGATATAGGGATCATGCTGTTCCTTCATGTCCGCGCGTACGTTGTACCACTGCGTCGGCATCTGATCCTCCGTTAAAAAAATGCGTTTCGGAATCTCTCTTCTCATTTTTCTCTCCTTTCTGTGCCACGGCCTTCGGCCGGTTCGGCACACCCTAGCGGGTTATGTTCCTTTTCGGGCAATAAAAAAACTCCTGTCTCTTCTAAACGAAGGGACAAGAGCATAAAATGCACCTGCGGTACCACCCAAATTGACCGTACCATAAGGGATACGATCCACTTTGTCATGCACTTCATGCATGCTTCCCTGATAACGGGCGAAGTCCCCGTCAGCGCCTACTTCGTCCGTATACGAACGGTTCGGGCTGCCCTCTCAGGCCCATTCGCTTCAAATTCCGGTATCGCGCTTCCACCTGCCGCGACTCTCTGTATCCGTCCTTGTAAAGCTACTCTTCCTGATCATAGGTGTGATTTATAAAATTAGAATAATTATGCTCTCGTCCACGCCATGCTGTCAAGTATCTTATGTTATAATTTCTTCTGACAGAGGAGAATGACAAAATGGATAAGAATGCATGCATCACGGAGAATCTACTTAACTGGTATGACTTGAATCGCCGCGTACTTCCGTGGCGCGTAAACCGTACTCCGTACGGTACCTGGATTTCCGAAATCATGCTTCAGCAGACCCGCGTCGCCGCGGTTATCCCGTATTACGCGAATTTTCTAAAGATTTTTCCGGATATCTCCTCACTCTCCTCCGCAGATGAAGACCGTGTATACAAAGCATGGGAAGGTTTGGGTTATTACTCCCGCGCAAGAAACCTGATCGCCGGTGCCCGATTCTGTACGGATCATTTCGGCGGCACACTCCCGGCGGATTACGAGACACTCCTTACCGTACCGGGTATCGGGCCGTATACGGCCGGCGCCATTGCTTCTCTGGCATTCGGGCAGGCTGTGCCCGCTGTCGACGGCAACGTGATCCGGGTTGCCGCAAGACTCTTTGCACTGTTTATAAGGCCCCAGGATCCTTTGGCAAGAGCCGGAATCGCCGAACGCATCAGGGAGCTTCTTCCCGATGACCGCGCCGGTGATTTCAACGAAGCGCTTATGGATCTCGGGGCATCCATATGCATTCCGGGTAATCCCGACTGTGCAAAATGTCCGCTTTCAAACTTCTGCGAAGCTTTCATGCTCGGGAAACAAAAGGAGCTTCCGCTTAAAAAAGAGAAAAAAGAAAAGCCGACTCTTACGTATACGATGGTCGTCCTGACCTCCGAAGACCATGTGTTCATCCGGAAACGTCCCGATACGGGTCTTCTTTCGAATCTGTACGAGTTCCCGTATTATCCGGGTTACCTGCATCCCGGCGAACTTGAAGATAAGCTTCTCACGGATTTCGACCTCCCGAGAAGCCGGATCCTTTCGATAGAATCCTTAGGCGGCGCATCGCACGTGTTTTCGCATCTTCGATGGGAGATGGAAGGCTATCACATTAAATGTTCGGATCTCCATGAAAAAAGCGCCTTTCCGCTTCCCGTTGCCGAGAGCGCGGCCAATGGCGCTTTCTATCCGATCCGGGAAGCAAAGAAACTTGCTTTCCCGTCGGCACTTAAAGTCTATAAGTCGGTCCTTTTTCGCTCAGGCGGCAATATCCGGTAATCCTGTCCGTTACATTCCGCCGCGCATATACCGCTTACGCGGCCGCCGCGCCGATACCGCTTACGCGGCTGCGCGCCTGATATCGTTTACGCGGCTGCGCGTTTGATACCGTTCGCTTACGCGGCTGCGCGCCCGTAAAGATATGCGTGCCAGTCACCCTTTGTATGGGTTGCAAGAAGCTTGAGGCCGGCCTTTTCGGCAGCTTCCAGGACTCTCTCCTTCTTGGTGTCAATGATCCCGCTGACCAGAAAGTATCCGTCCGGAGCAAGGTACGATCCGATATCCGGACAAAGCGATACAATTATGTCAGCCACGATATTGGCGATAATCAGAGTGTAATCCTTGGACTTGGCGTCTTTTAGCTCGCCGGTATGACAGTCAACCGCCGCTTTATTAAGCCGGCAGTTCTCCGCCGCGACATCCGTAGCGAGGCGGTCGATGTCAATCGCCTCGACACTCCCGGCGCCGAGCTTCTCGGCGATAATCGAAAGAATGCCGGATCCGCATCCCAAATCGAGAACCTTGTCGTCCGGCCGGATGATGCGGTCGATGATTTCGGCGCACATTGCCGTCGTCTCATGTGTTCCGGTACCGAATGCCGATCCGGGATCGAGAGACACGACCACTTCGCCTTCCTTGGGTTCGTATGTCTCCCACGAGGGGCAAATGACGACTCTCGGAGAGATTGACAATACTTCATAGTACTTTTTCCAGCTGTTCGCCCAGTCTTCATCCTCGACATAACGGTTTCCCGTGAGGCCTTTGCCGATCGGCAGGAATTCCCCTATTTCGGCGATTCGCTTTGTGATAATGTCAAGGACTTCCTCTTTCGTGTGAACACCGGTTGCGATCTGTCCGTAGATAACGCCGACGCCGGCCGGATTATCATATTCTTCATCCTTGGCTCCGAGACGGATCCCGTCCGGAAACTCGGCAAAATAGGCACGTATCGTAACCTGATCACCGAGAGAATCCACAAAGCCGTCGTCCGCATACGACAGCGAATCCGGCGCGAAAATGACACTCTTGATTTCTTCGGGGTCACAGACGGCGATGCCATCGGCACCGAGCTGTCCGAGCATTTCACAGACGGCGTCCGAAGCATCCTCCGTCGTTTCGATCTCAATTTCAATCCAACGCATATTATTTACCGAATAAATCCTTTACTTTTTTGAAGAACCCGTCGCGCTTTAAGTAATTGCGCTCCGTAAGAGTTGCTTCAAAGTGCCTGAGTTGTTCTTTCTGCTGATCGTTAAGATGGGTCGGAACCTCGAGAACAAAACGGCACGTATGGTCGCCTCTTGAACCGGGACGGTTCTTGAAAGGAATACCTTTGCCGCGAATCGTATAGGTATCAAAAGGCTGTGTGCCTTCCTTGACGTGTGTCATTACATTGCCGTCGATCGTAGGTATCTCAATGTCGGCACCGAGCGTCGCCTGTGCAAACGTGATCGGAACATCGCAGAAGGTGTTGTTGTCCCTTCTCTCGAAAACAGAGTGCGGCTTCACGCGGAACTGGATATAAAGGTCGCCGTAAGGGCCGCCTCTAAGTCCCGGTTCGCCCTCGCCCTTGATCGGCATCATGTCGCCCGTGTTGACGCCGGCAGGAATATGGATTGTAATATCCTTCTTCTTAACTTTCCTTCCCCGGCCCTGACAGGACGGACAGGGATTTCTGATGATCGTTCCCTTGCCTCCGCAGGAAGGACAGTCACGGGTCACCATGGTCATGCCAAAAAGGCTCTGCGTCTGCTGCTGAACACGTCCGTTGCCCTTGCATGTGGGGCAGGTCTCCGGAGAAGATCCCGCTGCGGCGCCCGATCCGGAACAAACCTCGCAGACATCCTCTTTGCTGATGGAGATGGTCTTGTCCACGCCGAACGCGGCTTCCATAAATTCCAGTGTCAGGCCGTATTTCAGGTTCGCGCCCTGCTCGGGACCCGTGCGGCGTCTGCCGCCTCCGCCGAAAGCTCCGCCGAAAATGGATCCGAAGAGATCGCCGAGATCGATGTCGGCACCCTGGAAGCCGGAGAAACCCTGGCCGTCCATACCGGCATGCCCGTATTGATCATACTGGCGCCGTTTCTCTGTATCGGAAAGAACGGCATATGCTTCATTGGCCTCCTTGAATTTAGCCTCGGCGACCTTATCATTCGGATTCAAGTCCGGATGATATTGCTTTGCCAATTTCCGGTAGGCCTTTTTAAGTTCGTCTTCGGTCGCGCCTTTGGCTACACCGAGGACCTCATAGTAATCACGTTTCTGCTCTGCCAAGTTCTTTTCCTCCTGTTATCGCAAGAATCATTACAGACATAAGGGTATGGAAGCAGATTGGCTCTGCTTCCATACCCAGAGTGGCTGTATATCGGGCGGGATCAGAAATCTCCGCCGGCATTCTTGAATCCGGCGTCGTCCGAAGATGCACCGGGATTACCGCCCTGAAAATCCTGAGGATTCGGCTGACCCTGGGCAGCGCCCGGGTTTGCGCCGGCATAAAGCTTCTCGCTGACCTTATAGAAAGCCTGCTGAACAGCTTCGGTCTCCGTCTTCATTTTCTCATAGTCATTGGCCGCAATCGCCGCCTTGAGGTTTACAAGAGCCGCTTCAACGGGTGCTTTATCTTCCGCGGATACCTTGTCGCCGAGCTCATTTAAGGTCTTCTCGGTCTGGTAAACGGATGTTTCCGCGTGATTCTTGGTCTCGATCTCTTCCTTGCGCTTCTTATCTTCGGCCGCATGAAGCTCTGCTTCTTTTACGGCTGTGTTGATATCCGCTTCGGAGAGATTCGAACTCGCCGTGATCGTGATTTTCTGCTCGCGTCCCGTGCCGAGATCCTTGGCGGATACGTGCACGATACCGTTGGCATCGATATCGAAGGTTACTTCGATCTGCGGTACTCCGCGGGGAGCCGGTGCGATGCCGTCGAGAATGAAATTGCCGAGAGACTTGTTGTAGGCAGCCATCTCGCGCTCACCCTGCAGAACATGAACATCAACCTGTGTCTGTCCGTCAGCGGCTGTGGAATAAACCTGGCTCTTCTTGGTGGGGATCGTCGTATTTCTCTCGATCATCTTGGTGAAAACGCCGCCCATGGTCTCGATACCGAGGGAAAGAGGCGTGACATCGAGAAGGAGAAGTCCCTTAACGTCGCCGGTCAGAACAGCTGCCTGAATGGCGGCACCTACGGCTACGCACTCGTCGGGATTGATACCCTTAAAAGGTTCTTTTCCGAAATACTTCTTGACGGCATCCTGTACTGCGGGAGTACGTGTCGAACCGCCGACCAGAAGAATCTTCTGGATATCGTTCGGAGTCATGTTCGCGTCGCTCATGGCACGTCTTACCGGCTCCATGGTCTTTTCGACGAGATCATGTGTCAGTTCGTCAAACTTGGCGCGTGTAAGTGTAATGTCCATGTGCTTCGGACCCGTCGCATCTGCCGTGATATAGGCAAGATTGATGTTCGAAGTCGTAACGCCGGACAATTCGATCTTGGCTTTTTCGGCTGCCTCACGAAGACGCTGCATCGCCATACGGTCATTCCTTAAGTCGACGCCCTGGTCGGCCTTAAAGGTATCGGCAAGATAGTCCACGATTCTCTGGTCAAAATCGTCGCCGCCCAAACGGTTGTTGCCCGCCGTAGCGAGAACTTCAAAGACTCCGTCGCCGATCTCGAGGATGGACACGTCGAAGGTACCGCCGCCTAAGTCGAAGACAAGAATCTTCTGGTCTGTTTCCTTGTCAAGGCCGTATGCAAGAGAGGCCGCGGTCGGCTCGTTGATGATACGAAGAACGTCAAGACCCGCGATGCGTCCGGCATCTTTGGTCGCCTGTCTCTGAGAGTCCGAGAAATACGCCGGAACCGTGATTACAGCCTGTGTTACCGGCTGGCCGAGATATGCTTCGGCATCGCTCTTGAGCTTGGCGAGAATCATCGCAGAGATTTCCTGAGGGGAAAACTGCTTGTCGTCGATCTTGACTTTATAGTTGGAGCCCATTTCACGCTTGATGGACTGTACTGTACGGTCGGGATTCGTTACCGCCTGACGCTTGGCCACCTGGCCGATCAGACGCTCGCCTGTTTTCGAGAATGCAACGACAGAAGGTGTCGTGCGGTTGCCTTCGGGATTCGGGATAACGACGACTTCGCCGCCTTCCATAACCGCTACGCAGGAATTTGTCGTACCTAAATCAATACCAATTACTTTAGCCATTTTTCTATCCTCCAATTAAGCTCTTTTTTCCATAATATGATCTACGAGACCGTATGCCACGGCGTCTTCTGCCGTCATCCAGTTGTCACGTTCCGTATCTTCTGCGATCCGCTCGATCGGCTGACCCGTCTTCTCAGAAAGAATGAGGTTCAGACGTTCCTTGGTTCTCTGGATGTGCTTAGCGGCAATCTGAATATCGGTCGTCTGACCCTGCGCGCCGCCCGACGGCTGGTGAATCATGACCTCAGCATTGGGAAGAATGAATCTCTTGCCCTTAGTGCCGGCTGCGAGAAGGAAAGCTCCCATCGAAGCTGCCATTCCCATACAGATCGTCTGGACGTCCGGCTTGATGTGGTTCATTGTGTCGAAAATCATGAGTCCGTCCGAAACGGAACCTCCCGGGCTGTTAATGTAAAACTGAATATCTTTCTCCGGATCTTCCGCTTCCAGGAAAAGAAGCTGGGCGGTTATCAGGCTTGCCGTTACATCGTTAACCTCTTCCGACAAGATGACAATACGCTCCTTGAGAAGCCTCGAAAAAATATCATAAGCCCGTTCACCACGATTGGTCGATTCAATTACGGTCGGCACCAGAGACGATTTCGTTAATTTGTTTTCCATACCTGTGATCTCCTTATATTTATTGATTAGTTTGCTGTTTGAACGAGAGTGTGCCGGATGACACGCTCACCGATTCTATACCCTTTGAGGAAGACCTGCGAGACGGCCTGTTCTCCCAAATCGTCATCCTCTATATGCGCAACCGCGGCATGGTAGTTCGGATCAAAGCAGGTTCCCCGTTCGCACAAAATCTCTTCAATACCGAGCTTTGCAAGAACCTCCTGTGCCTGCTTCAGGATCTTTTCCATCCCTTCGGAGATTTTTTGATCGTTGTCTGCCGCATAGGTTATCGCTCTTTCAACGTTGTCGATTACCGGCAGCCACTCCTTGGCTACTTCGATAACGGCGTCGGAATAAAGAGAATCCCTCTCCTTTACGGTCCTTTTGCGGAAATTGTCATACTCCGCAAGCAGTCTCATATATCTGTCCTTCATGTCGGAAAGCTCAGCCGAGCTATCTTTCCCGTCCTTTGCTTCCTTCCTGACATCCTTATCCCCGGAGGCCTTCGCTTCCTTATCTTCGGAAGCATTCTCGCTGTCCTTGCATTCCGGAAGATTCTCGTCCGCTTCGGGCGCAGCCTCCGCTTTTTTCTTCTTTATGTTCTCCGCGTCGTCTTTTGTCGATTTCTTCATCTTAGTCCGCTCCTTCGTTTATATCCTTTAGTCCGTTTATCTGATCATTTATCGTTCTTCTTACGAAACTAATCTGCGAAATAACTTTCGAGTAGTCCATTCTTTTCGGCCCTATGACACCGATGTTGCCGGCCACTTTATCACCGACGTTATAGGTCGTCGTAATAAAGCTGCAGTCCCTCAAGCCTTCGAGCTGGATCTCCTGACCGATCCGGATCATATACTTCGGCGTTTCGCCGGACTCGCCGGTTCCGCCGAATTCGTTCAGATACCCTGCGATAACTCCGTCTTTTGACAAAGTATCAAAGAGGCCGCGTGCGCTGCTGTTGTTATGAAACTCGGGAAACGAAAGCATATGATTCGTCCCGTCCATATAGACTTCCAGGTTATCCGCCTGTTTGATCGACGTGTAGGTCTCATACAGGATCTGATTCAAAAGCGACTCCGGTACGGGTGAGTTTTTGACAGCCGAAGTTACGGTAACAAGCGTGATCTCCTCGAGCGACTTCCCGCAAAGCCCCGCCTCGATGGCGTTCGAAATCTGATACAACTGATCCTGGCTTAAGAAATCGGGAACTCTGGCAACTCTATCCTTGACGACGCCGGCAGAGAGCACGACAACGACAAGAACCTTACCCGGTTCGATCATCAGCATCTTAAGCTGCGTTAAGTAACTCTTGTGGAAACGCGGTGTCAGCGCGAGAGACATATAACCGGTCTGCTCTGCGAGCGCACCGGACGCCTTCCGCAGAAGCCCCTTCAATTCGTCGAAACTGGACGATATACGGTTCGAAATCTCTTTTGCATCTTCGGGGGAAAGCTCGTCGACATGCATAAGAGAATCGACATACTCGCGATATCCCTTATCCGATGGTATACGGCCGGCCGACGTATGCGGCTGTTCCAAGTATCCCATGGTTTCGAGCTCCGCCATCTCGTTTCTCACGGTTGCGGAACTTACCTTCATATCCAGCTTGGTTACGAGGGCCTTGGAGGCGATCGGTTCAGCCGTTTCAATATAATCGTCAACAATCGCCTGAAGAATCAGTTTCTTGCGTGAATCAAGCGGCATACCCGGGCTCCTCCTCACCATAATAATCACCGTATAAAGAACGGTCAAACGTTTTAGCACTCGCATCGTCCGAGTGCTAAAAACACTTTATCATCATAGTCAGAGAATGTCAAACACAAAATCAGGATATTTTTCGCAAACAGAAAAATTCCGCAAAAATGCCTAAAAGCCGCAATAATATGAAGACGCAAAATTCAATGAATCATACGAATTCCCGAAAAACCTCGTTCGCATAATCCAGGCCGCGATCGCTTAAGCGGTACCGTCCGTGATCGTGAACGATCAGACCTTGGGCGGAAAGCTTGTTCAGATGATCCGCGAAAAGATCCTCCATCCGCTCGCCGAACCGCAGGAAGAACTCCTCCGGCGAAACGCCTTCCATGAGTCGAAAACCGAGAAGCATGAATTCCTTTTTCTTCTCTTCCGCGGTAATGACTTCCGAATCCACCGTGATAGCGGGAAGATCCGGATTGGTTTTTGACATTTCCTCCAGATATAAGCCGAGATCTCCCGTGTTTCCTTTTCGTATATCGCTTCCGTAGGAGTAGGCACCGCATCCGAAACCGTAATACGGGAGTGCCTTCCAGTATGTCATATTATGACGGCTCTCGAATCCGGGTTTCGCGCAGTTGCTGATCTCGTAGTGACTGTATCCCGAGCTTTTTAGCTTTGCAAGAAGACTCTTGTACATGATCCGCTCCAGTTCGGGATCCGGAAGCAATTCGTCATGCTTCTGATACTTTTTATAGTATGGAGTACCTTCTTCCAGGGTCAGCGCATAAAAGGAAATATGCGGTATCCCGTACTCCAGAAGAATCGCAAGGGACTCCTCTGCGTCCTCCAGGGTCTGGCCCGGAAGGCCCGTCATCAGATCGCAGCTGATATTCGAGAAGCCCGCATCCCGCGCAGCCAATATCGCATTTCGCGCCTTTTCCCCGTCGTGAATCCGCCCGAGAGTTTGAAGGAGCGTATCGGAAAAGCTCTGTACGCCCAGGGAGATACGATTGACACCCGAATCCCGGTATCCGTATAGTGACTTAAGATCTACGGTGCCGGGGTTTGCTTCGATCGTAATCTCGGGGTTGTCTTCTATGCCGAATTTGTCTTCGAGTGCCTTGAGGACAAGCCGGATCTGTTCCGGCGGGAAGAGCGACGGGGTTCCGCCGCCCATATAGATTGTTTGAAGAGCGGTACCGCCATTTCCGGCGCTTTGAATCTCTCTTATGAGCGCCTTCGTATATGCCTCGCGTTTTTCGAGACAATTCTCGAAAGACACGAAATCACAATACGGGCACTTTCTTACGCAAAAAGGAAAATGAATATAGGCCGACGTTATCTTCTCCATCATACCCTCGCGACAAAATGGCCGATACGGTTTGAAACCTGAATCAGCTCTTCGGAGAACTGGGAAAAACTCGGAGACACGTTTCGGTCCGGTTCCATATACCGGGAAATCCTGTGTGCCCATTCCTGCTTGTACTGCCCGATAGCCGGGTAACCGATGCGTATCAGTCCGTGTGCCTTTTCGCGAAGAATCGCGCGGCATAAGACCTCCCATGTCCCGCATACGCTGTCCTGCAGATACTCGCGGATTATGGTGCGATCCGCCTCCGGATATGCCGTCATAACCGCCTCTTCGTCGGCAAGCATCCAGCTTTCCGTCTCTTCCACACATATGCCGATGACGCGGCTTAAGCCGGGCGCAAATGTCCTGACCTGCCCGGTCAGGATCTCCCTAACGTCATCCGGAAAAAGGCTGTCCGAATCCATAACGACGACAAGAACAAAATCCGTACCGGCATATACGCGGTCATACGCTCTTAATTTGGCGGGCAGAAGGTCCATAAGCCCGGAAGCAAATTTCTTCGGAGGGGCATACGGATCATCGGGCATATCGCCCTTCCCTCTGTGCGGGCGGATCGCAATCGAATAGATGGGCAGCAGGGGCTTAAGGATCTTATCCATAAGCCCCTCAACCACAACCCCGCCCGACCGGTCCTCCGTCAATACTTCAAAATGCATATCGGCTCCTCAATCGTCAAAATGTCCCGAATACCAGATCGCGCCCAAGCCCACTCCCTGCCTGTACATTTCGGCAACGACCGGATCGGCGCCCGCACAGTCAATGTCGACAAGATTTTCGGCGTCCTCCTCGACGCGTTTAAAAATCCAGACCTCACCCGGTGCCATCGATTCGAGAATATATGGATTATGTGTCGTGAAAATGATCTGCGAGTATGGATGACGGATCGAATACTGACGGAATTCTGTTGCCAGTACATCCACCATATCGTGATAGAGACCGATATCAGGCGTCTCGATGCAGATCAGAGGGCGCGGCATAGGATCTTCCAGAAGAAGCAGATACAAAAAGAGTTTGCCCGGACTCTTTTTGAATGACGCGGGAAGCTTATGGCTTTCCTTGCCGATATTCGGGATTTTCTCGGTGATCCTTTCGATGATCTTCGGATACTGAACCGGATTCTCGGCGCGAATATACTCCAGAACGTTCTCCAGATTGGATCCGTCGCAATTTAAGTGCTTATGGCCGCCCGGGGCAACTCCGTTTCCGGTTCTGCGGAACTCGGAAGAAAAATCGCAGAAGAACCAGTGCGTTATTTCGTGATTCAGCGCATGAAGCAAAGGACATGATACCAGCGCTCCGTAAGACCTCAAGGCTGAGAAGCGTGTGTCCGACACGCCGCCCCGGATCCGCTCTCCGCCGCATATGACCGTTCCCTCGCCATTTACCAGATCAAGACATACCAGCCGGTCCCATGATCCGTCTTCGGTCTTCCTGCTGCGTGTCACTTTTTCGGAAGCATAAAAAGGCTTCCCATGCTCGTCCGCGTCAAGCTCCATACGGTAGGACACAATAATATCTTCGGGGCCGGTTCCGGACTCATGACCGTTCTGAAGCTGAAAAAGAAATTCAAAAACCATCGGCTTCCCCTGCTCGGTCAGCAGGTGAACAAAGCCGGACCGGCTGTGTTCGATGGACGCGGCGGCACATCCCATATTCGTGCAGTCGGATACAAAGGAAAGAGCACCAAAAAAGGAAGTCTTACCCGAAGAATTCCTTCCGATCAGGGCCATCAGATTCGAGAGGGGGATCGCAGGAGTCAGTCCCGCCGATATCGTCAGAAAAGGATCCTTATCGGCAGAAGACAGATCGTCTAACAGAATACCGACTTTATCATTGTCAAAGACACTGAAGTTCGTTATCGAAATTCCGAGAAGCATATTCCACCTCCGGTTAAAGCGGTGCTATTTCAGCTCTTTTTTATTCTTCTGAACCTTAACAAGAATCTCCGTAAGCTGGTTCTCGACTTCGCTTAAGCGCTGTCTGGCGTAATCCGTCGATGCGGCGCGCATCTGCCAGGCGGTTTGATTCGCCTGATCTATAGTCATCTGGGCCAATTCTCTGGCACGCAGTGTAATCTCATGTTCATTGATCATAATGGCGGATCTCTGTTCGGTCTCGCGCAGAATACTCTCGGCCTTCTGTCTGGCACTGGCCACAACCTGCCGGTTCTGTTCCAGAAGCCACCGGGCCTGATTGATCTCCTCGGGTAAATTATCGCGAATCTGATTGATCCAATACAAAACATCGTGCCGGTCGACAATGCAGTTGTCCGAGAACGGAATACCCTTTGCCTGACTTATGGTCTCCTGCAGTGTGTCGAGCAGTACAATCAGATCGGTCTCGTTGGACTTACCCTGCCGAATATTGTCATGCATCCCTGACTCCTCCATCAATCCCGCGCATTCCTTTCCTGTATCCGTTTGTTCACATATTCAGAAATAGCCGGAGAAACCATACCCGAGATATCTCCGCCGTAATACGCAACTTCCCTGATAATTGAAGAACTGGTGTAAGCAAGGTCAGAACGGCACGGCAGGAGTATCGTCTCAAATTCCGGCAGCAGAAGCCGGTTGGCAGCCGCCATCTCCGCTTCGTTCCTGAAATCCGACTCGCTCCTTAAGCCCCTGATTACGGCGCAGGCGTTCTTTTCGCGAAAAAGATCGACAAGAAGGCGATCGTACGAAAGCACTTCGATTCCCGTCATATCTTTAAGACAGGCCTGTGCCATGTAAACTCTTTCCTCCGTTGTGAAAATCGGATTCTTGGCCCGATTGTTCATAACGGCAACAAGAAGGCGATCACAAAGTCTGGCCGCGCGTCTTGCAATATCAACGTGTCCGAGTGAAAAAGGGTCGAAGCTGCCGGGGAAAATCATGGTTTTCACTTACTTGCATTACCCCCTATTCACAAAGCATCCGTAGTATAAAATGTTAGCATGGTCGTGCCATACTTACAACGCCTGTACAATGTCAAATTCATTACATTTTCTGAAAAGGCGTCAGCGGCGGCATGCTCGACGATAAAGAGTCCTCCCGGCCGTAAAAGTCCGTAACGACAAATATATTCGGCCGCTCTCGTACAATACGTGACGGCGGACGCATACGGCGGGTCCATATAAATGATATCAAAATTTTCATGACTGTCGCCTAATGCTCCGAGTGTTTTGAAAACGTCACGCTTATGAAAGGTTATTTGCGCCTTTGCTCCGGTCTTTGCAATATTGGCCGATATCACAGCGGCACTCTCACGGTTCTCGTCGACGAGAACCGCCCTTTCGGCGCCCCGGCTTACAGCCTCGATTCCCATCTGACCGGATCCCGAAAACAGATCGAGGAAACAAGAGTCGGGAATTCTTGTTTGAAGGATCGAAAACAGCGCCTCCTTTACTTTATCGGTAGTGGGGCGCGTATGTTCGCCTTTGGGGGCTTGAAGCGGCATTCCGCCATATTTTCCGGCTATAACTCGAGGCATTTGATTCCTCCTCCTTACGTCACAGGGACGGGTGGTTTATTTCACTGCCGAATCTCTGCGAAAAAGCATAGATCAGGTTCTTATTTGCTTCGGAAGAAAGATCCGGATCTTCCTCCCATATTCTGTCCAAAGTCCTGCCTACTCTCTCAAGAACGTCGGTGTCGCGATACAGGTTGGCGATACGAAGCTCCGGTATGCCGTGCTGCCTTGTTCCGAAAAAATCACCGGGTCCGCGCAATTCCAGATCTTTCCGGGCGATTTCAAATCCGTCGGCGGTCCGGCAGAGAGTCTTAAGCCGCTTGGAGGCGAGCCCCTCGGTTTTGTCACTGATCAGAATACATACGGAGCGGTACTTTCCTCTTCCGATACGGCCCCGCAGCTGGTGCAGCTGTGACAGGCCGTAACGGTCCGCGTTTTCGATAACCATGACGGAAGCGTTCGGATTATCCACACCGACCTCGACAACGGTCGTCGAAACCAGAATCTTGATTTCGCCCGCGAGAAACCTGTTCATCACGTCTTCCTTTTGCGGGGCCTTCATTCCGCCGTGCAGAAGACCGACGGAAAGATCCTTGAAAATCTCTTGCGATAAATGCGCGAAAAGATCCTCCGCCGAAATAAGGCCGGCCATATCTGCTTCCGCATTCGCATCTACATCCGAATCCGACGCCAAATCCGACGCCGACGCCGCATCCGGATTCACAACCGGATATTCTTCCCCGGCCGCTTCGATTACCGGACATACAAAATAGACCTGCCGTCCCGCTTCAACCTGACGTCGCACAATATTATATACACGGTCCGTCTCAGCCGGAAGCGCTGTATATGTTTCGACCGGAATTCGTCCCGAAGGGATCTTCCGGATCACCGATATATCGAGATCCCCGTAGAGAATCAGGGCAAGCGTCCTGGGAATCGGAGTCGCCGACATGACGAGTGTATGCGGTGACACGGTGTTTCCATCAGCAAACAGAGACCGTTGGCGCACGCCGAAACGGTGCTGTTCGTCGGTTACCGTCAGGGCCAGAGCTTTATAATCAATTTTATCGGATAAAACGGCATGCGTTCCTACCAGTACAAGAAGCTCACCGGAGCGAAGCATCCTTCGTATTTGATTCTTTTCGGCGACGGGTGTGCTTCCCAGGAGCAGATATGGCTTGATTCCCGTTCCTTCGAGAAAACGGGTAACCGTCCGGTAATGCTGATCGGCCAGGATCGACGTAGGTGCCATAAAAACACTCTGATAACCGGCCAGTGCGGCGGCCAGCATCGCCGCAAGAGCGATGACTGTTTTGCCGGAACCGACATCACCCTGAACAAGACGGTTCATCGGAACGGCCTTTTTCATATCGGAAAGAACTTCCCCGAGAACCTTCTTCTGGTCATCGGTAAGTGAGAATCCGAGCCTTAAGAGTGCGGACCTGAGTGTCTTCATCCGGTCGTCATCAAGGCATACCGCATGAGCGCCCCGATCCCTTAACCGGCTTCGCTTCATCCACCTGAGTCCGCCTTGTATGAGAAAGAGTTCTTCATAAATCAGGCGCTTCCTGGCTCTGTCCAGTTCATCCTCCGAAGTCGGGCGGTGAATCTGTTCATACGCGATCTCTATACCGGTCAAGTCTTCTTCCCGAAGCACGAAGTCCGGCAGAACCTCGCGAAGACAGGGAAGCGCCTTCGGCAAAGCATCTTTTATGAGATTCCGGAGAACTCCCTGAGTCAGTCCTTTTGTAAGCGGGTAATAGGGACGGATCAGAAGAGCCCCGTCGGTCTCACCGGATTCTACGGACGGATTTGTCACGTCAAAATTCCTGCCGTCACGGCGGATCTTTCCCCTGAAGAAATAGGACTCGTTCTTGATAAGTCTGTTCAGAAGATACGGTTGATTAAACCAGACGGCACGTATGGTTCCGCTCCCGTCCGAAAGAACGGCGCGTATGATCGACAACCGGCCTTTCCTTTGAAGGGCCGGCTTCTGGCGGACGACCGCAATGAAGGAGGCCTCCTCTTTATCTTTAAGATCGTCAATGCGGAGAATTCGGGACCAGTTCTCGTAGGTCCTCGGATAATAGGTTAAAGCGTCATAAACCGTATGGATACCCAGTTTGTGAAGATAAGAGAGGCGTCTTGCCGCGATCTGCGGCAGGGATTCCACCGGTGAATCAAGATAATTTTCCGGCACGCTTTTTAGTGGCATGGAGCTTGTCCTTTGCTTCTTTTCCGGCATATGTGCACACCTCTTTTGCCGGACAATCCGGACATCTGGGATTTCTCGCCGTGCATAAAGTCCGTCCGTGCGCGACAAGTCTATGACCCAGTTTAATCCAATATGCTTCCGGTATGCAAGCGCACAGATCCTTTTCGATGCGCGCCGGGGATTCCGCCGAAGTAAGGCCCAGGCGCTTTGCCACGCGGCCGCAATGTGTATCGACGACAATACCGGGAATACCGTAAATCTCACCGGCGATCAGATTGGCTACTTTTCTTCCGACGCCCGGAAACTGCACAAGGACATTGATATCCGAGGGAATCTCTCCGCCATATTCGCTCAGGATCATGCGGGAAGATACGACCAGGGCGTGCGACTTCGCGCGGAAAAGCCCGCACGTACGGATCTTCTCACCGATGACCTCTTCGCTTTCCGCGGCAAAATCTTGCGGTGCCGGATATTCCGCGAATAGCGGTTTCACCACTTCGTTGACTCTCTTATCGGTGCATTGCGCCGAAAGAATCGCACTTACAAACAAATGAAACGGAATGCCGTCATAGTCCAGAGAGCATACGGCGTCCGGATAGTACTTTTCCAGCATATCGAGAATAAAGGATACCTTGTGTTTCTTATCCACGGTCTTTCTCCGAATCGTATGCGCTTGCAAGCGTAAAAACAAACCGCGCTCCGCCAAAGATCGGACTTGCGTCCACCCGGATCGTCTGATCGTGGGCACGCAGGATCTCTTTGCAGATGTAAAGCCCCAGGCCGGAGCCGGGATTTGTCCTCGATTCGTCAATCTTATAAAAGCTTTCGAAAACGCGCGATCTTTTTTCCTTCGGTATACCGGGGCCCGAATCCTCGACCGTCACGAATACCTGCCCGGTTTTTATACGGTATTCCGTAGAAATTGCGATATCGCCGTTTTCGGGAGTGAATTTCATCGCGTTAACGAGGAGATTATTGACGACGCGCATAATTGCTTCACGGTCACCCTTAACCATCAATCCGTCATTCTGATCGGTATAGCATTCAAGCTGAACACCGAGCTTCTTATCCTGCAGCATTTTCTCAAGAGACGTCAGCGTACTCCTGATGAGTTCGTTGATATCAAACCGGACGATCTTAAGACTGTCCTTCTTGCCCAGAGACGTAGCGTCCGTCATCGAAGTGGTAAGGGCCTGAATGCGGTCAACCTCCGTCTTAGTAATGCCGAGATAGTATTCGAAGCGCTCCGGGGGGACTGTTCCGTCCAGCATAGCCGAAAGGAATCCCTTTATCGAGGTAAGCGGCGTCCTTAAGTCATGCGCAATGCTCGAAATAAACACGCGCCGGTCATTGTCCTGACGTTCAAGGCGTTCGATCATCTGATTCACGGTCATGATCAGTTCGGACATCTCATCGACAAAGCCGTACTGAACCGGCGTATCTTTCTCAAGTTCGGGAACGTGAATGCGAGCCGTCAGATCGCCGTTTGTAACCTTTATAGCCGCTTCCGACAGAAGCCGGATCGGACGGATCAAAGATCTCGTCATCAGCGTAAAAATCACGAGCGCCAAAGCGAAAGATATCAGAACCGGCAGTGCGAGAGCATTCGAGAGCATCCACATCGCTTCCTGGTCGACATCGACTGATTTGTGAACAACGAGATACCAGCCGGTAGTCGTGACGGGATATGATGCCGAAAGCCAGACATACCGAGAGTCGGTGAACAGGCCGTTCTGTGTGCCGGTTATATAACCGCCCGCCGCCTTATCGGTCAGCCCCATGAGCTGTGTGGACGTCATGTAGAAGGTATCGCCGACTTTGCTGAGCTGTTTTCTGGCTTCGTCGGGTATTTCGGTATTGTAGAATATTCTGCCGTCGGGCTCGACAATCCATATGTAGCAGTTGTTGGCCACGGCGACCGCACAGAAATAATTGTCCGCTTCCGCTGTGATCACAGCGGTTCCGGGTACATCTGTATTTATTCTGACATACCCATCCGACACGCCTGCCGCCGCATCATAAAGCGATGCGGATTCCTTGGCAATAATAGATTTCGACATCTGCTGAAAATAAGCAACACAAAGGACGGCAAACACGATCATCGTGCTAACCGTCAATAAAAGAATCATCCGGAAATAAACAGAACCTGTTCTCTTTGTTTCTGTCATATCAATTATTGCTCCGTTTCATTGGAGCTTATACGGGAGTTGTCTCGAATTTATACCCGACACCCCAAACCGTTTTAATCTGCCAATTTACTTCTCTGGCGGGATCTTCGATTTTTTCGCGGATACGCTTGACATGCACGTCAACCGTTCTGGATTCCCCGTAAAAATCATAGCCCCATACGTTTTCGAGAAGCTGCTCTCTGGTAAAAACACGATTCGGATGTGCCGCAAGGAAAAACAGCAGTTCAAGCTCTTTGGGCGGCATTTCCACTTCCAGTCCGGCGACAAGAACCGCGTATCTGGCCTTATCAATCGTAAGTCCCTGATATGTAACGACTTCGCCGGTCTTGTCCGGCTCTGCCGGCATTACGGTTGTCTCTTCTTTCTTCTCGACACGGCGCAGCACCGCCTTGACTCTTGCCAGAAGTTCCTTAGGTTCAAAAGGTTTCTGAACGTAATCATCGGCGCCGAGCTCCAGTCCAACCACTTTATCAAGTGTGTCCGTCCTGGCGGTCAGCATAATAATCGGTGTATCGGATACCTTGCGGATCTCGCGGCAAATATCATAACCGTCTTTACCGGGCAGCATCAGATCAAGAATCACAATATCGGGCTGCGCCACCATAAACGTATCAAAAGCACGTTCTCCGGTCATGCAGCTGATCACCGCAAATCCGTCCTTGTCGAAATAAAGACGCAGGACCTCAACGATATTCGAGTCGTCATCAACCACAAGAACTTTCTTCATACGATCACCTCATGATTTGTTGAGCATTTCATTGAGTTCTTCCAGAAAAGAATTGACATCCTTGAACTGACGGTAGACCGAAGCGAAACGCACATAAGCTACCTCATCGATTTCTTTCAGCTTTTTCATAACCAATTCGCCGATATCCTGTGACGATATTTCCCGGTTGAGCGAATTCTGAATCTGGCCTTCGACGCATGTTAAGAGCTGCATCAGCTGGTCATTGGATACGGGGCGCTTTTCACACGCCTTCAGGAGTCCTTTTAAAAGCTTTTCGCGGTTAAAAGGCTCGCGCGTACCGTCCTTCTTGATCACCAGAAGAGGCAGCGTCTCGATCTTTTCATACGTAGTAAACCGCGAGCCGCATCCGAGGCATTCTCTGCGGCGCCGGATAGCCGCGCCGTCCTCTGCGGGACGCGAATCAATTACCTTATCTTCATCATGTCCGCAAAATGGGCACTTCATATACTTTTACTCATCCAGATTATCATTGTCCGTCAGAAACCACGGCAAGATACGATTCTTCTTTTCCGGGGCTCTGGGTTCCTGAGACTGAGGCTGTGCCGGAGTACGTCCGGGTCTTACGGGAGTCACATTCTGCTGCGGACGTCCGCCCTGCTGGGGATACGTAGGCGGCGTATAGGGAGCAGCTGGCTGCGCATAAGGTGCCCCAGGCTGAGAATAGGGCTGCTGCGGCTGATATCCGGGCTGCGGATAAGACGGCGGAGCATAGGAAGGAACCGGCTGTGTGCCGCCGTAGAATCCCGCATTCGGAGCGGGTGCCTCGGCCGGAGTATACGTCTTAGTAGGTACGGGAGCCGGAGCCTGCTTAGGCGGCTCGGGATCTCCGAACAGGAACTTGGGAACATCGGGCTGCGATCTCGGCGCGGTCTCTTCCGGGCGGCCGTAAGACTGTGAAGCCGCCGGCTGACGTGCCGGTTCGCGCGCAGTATTGATCGGAGGATTGTTGCGCGAAAGAACCGATGCCGACCGCGGGAATGCGGCGGGCTGATCCGGGCGCTCAAAACCGGAGGCAATGACCGTGATCATAATCTCATCTTCAAGAGTAGGATCGATTACGGCACCGACGATAATATCGGCATCCGTGGAAACGGCATCGCGAACGACGGAAGCCGCTTCATCAATCTCATGCAGCTTCATGTTGCGGCCGCCGGTAAAATTGATAATTACACCGCGGGCACCCTCGATGGTTGTATCCAGAAGCGGGCTGTTAATCGCCTGCTTGACGGCTGTCGCTGCCCGGTTGTCGCCTGAAGCGCGTCCGATACCCATATGGCAAACACCGGCATTGGTCATAACACGGCGTACGTCGGCAAGGTCAAGATTGATGAGTCCGGGAATCGCAACGAGATCGGAGATACCCGCGACACCGAACTTCAGAACCTGATCAGCCATATTGAAGGCATCGTCTATCGACGTATCCTCATCCGTAATTTCCAGAAGTTTATCGTTGGCCACAACGATGAGTGAATCAACATATTTCTCGATTTCACGAATACCGCGTTCGGCATTCTGCATACGTCTGGGGCCCTCAAAACGGAAGGGTCTCGTGACGACCGCAACCGTAAGGATACCGAGTTCGCGGGCAATCTGTGCCACGACAGGTGCGGCTCCGGTTCCGGTTCCGCCGCCCATTCCGGCTGTTACGAAAAGCATATCGGTTCCGCGTATAGCCTGTGCAATCTCATCCTTCGACTCCTCGGCCGCCTTCTCTCCGATACTCGGATCCGCACCGCAGCCAAGTCCTCTCGTGATCTTCTCGCCGACCTGGATTCTAGAGGGTGCCTTAGAACGGGAGAGTGCCTGGTGGTCCGTGTTAATAGATATAAAATCTATTCCCTGAACGGCACTGTCAATCATACGATCCACTGCGTTGCAGCCGCCTCCGCCAACTCCTACGACTTTAATCGCGGCAAACGGTTCTTCCTCCATCGTAAATCCCAGTCTATAATCTGACATCTTCTGTAACCTCCGTATATTTCAATAGCATTTCACCAACTTTGAATTGTGACGCTCCTATTGTGTCAATTTATCTGATTTTACACTAAATATTGTGGTCAAGCAATAGAATTCCGGGTGATTGTTGCATTTGTATTACATAAATTTGACCCTTGTGTTTCCACTTCCGAAATCTTCTTTTTCATGTCTCTCCTTTACTGCTTTTTCAATTTCCAGTTATCATATCGTTCCAGCAGCATACGCCGAATCAGCGAGAAATTCAGAAAGATCCGGTTGCCGAAAGCGAAAACGGCCGCGAGATTCAGCGGAAGGTTCAACTGGTCTCCCAGGGCGGCTACCGCCACCGCAATCAGACCGTTTCCAAGGAGTCCCGTCACAAACAGGCGAGCGTTAAATTCGTTCTTCATGTTCGCGACGATCGCACCCATGATCGAGTCAATGATCGCCAGTATCGCAACCGCAACATATGTGGAATATGCCGTCGGGATATCCACATTCAAAAAGAGACCGAGTACAAGTCCTATGATCAATCCTAATAATGGTAACATACTTTCCTCTCTTTTAGGTTACCGTTCGATATGTATAGTTATCACCGGTCATATCAAGAACACCGCCGCTCCCGCCGTTTATCTTGTTTTGAGACGCAGCATACCTAAGCCAGTTCATATCCGTCGTAATCTTCTTAAGAGAACCGATTCTCACAAGAAGCTCCTCCCCTGTCGAAGGCAGCAGTACGGTCAGGAATGTCGTGCCCGTCTTAACCGGGCGGACACTTACGACGCAGGACATCAGTGAAAACCCGCTGTCGTCGCCGTTGTTTTCATCGGCGGCAATAATCGCACCGAGCACGGATATACAAGTGTTAAAGCGCTTGTCTTCCGTCATATCGATTTTCTCGCCGAGCGACGCGGAGCTTACGGGAAGACCGAGCATGAGCGGGACATTCCGGGGCGGATCGTCATCCGACAATTCCACGACATATCCGTCCATATCGATAACCGCATATCCGTCGGGCACCTTTATGTACCCGATCTTCTGTCTCTCCGTCACCGTTATTCTGACACACGACGGAAATACGACCTGTATCACGATATTGTCAATATACGGGTACTCTTTTCGAAGCTCAGATTCCATATTACCATAACGAAGAGTAAAAATCTGAAGAATACCGCCTCCCAGATTACGAAACAAATGCTCTCCGTTTACAAGTCCGGTACTTCTTAAGAGCGCATCCTCCGGCACCTCACTGCAGCCGGCAACTTCGATCGTTTGAAGATGCATCTGCGGCAGAATCGCGAAAAGAATTCCGGCGGTCAAAACAAGAATCAGTACGGCGAGCACAATAATCGTACGCCGCCCGGGCAATCTTACAGTCCGGCCGCTTTTTACGGGTTTCTCCGTGTATTCGGCTAAATTCCGGTTTATCAATTCTCTGGTCATCCTTTGCCGGTATTTTCGTTCGCGGCAAGCGCAAACACCTGTTTCACAATGTCGTGTACGGCATCGGGCTTCGAAAGTCCGGCCGCCTTCCTTCCCATATTACAGAGCTGCTCTCTGTCTTTCCTCAGATTCGTGACCAAATCGAAAAGAACTTCCGGTGTCACATCCGAATCCTTAAGAAGTATACAGGCGTTCTCTTTCTCAAAGGCCCGCGCATTGTACGTCTGATGATCCCCCGCCGCAAAGGGATACGGAATCATGACCGAAGGTACTCCGAGCGCCGCGACCTCCGCGCATGTAATGGCTCCGGCCCTGACAATCAGAAGATCTGCGGCGGACATATAGATTTCCTGATCGTAAATGTATTCTTTGATATCAATTTTATCATTTCCTGCCTGCGGATTCGCACACAAAGACGCAAATTGCTGTTTTCCGGCGGAAAGAACAATCTTTATATCCTTGCCGCCAATCTTATCGGCAAGAGCAAGAACGGACTCGTTAATCGTCTTAGAGCCAAGACTTCCGCCCATAGCGAGAAGGAAAAATGTGTCGTCCGATATGCCGAGCTTCTTCCTCGATGCTTCCCGGCCGGTCTCGAAAAAGATTCTCTTGACCGGGTTTCCGGTAAAAATGACGGATTTGGCACGCGGGAAATACTCCTCCATACCGGGGAAGCTTGTGCAGACAACATTTGCATTTCTTGACATCAGACGGTTCGAACGGCCGGGAAACGCATTCTGCTCATGCAAAAGAACCGGGATGCGAAGACGGCAAGCGGCCGAGACCAGAGGACTGCACACATATCCGCCGGTACCGATCACCACATCCGGCTTGAAGCTCCTGATCAGATTCATGCAGGTTTTCCTGCCCGCGGCAAAATCAGATACCGCCTTGATCATTTTAAGCGAAGGTTTCGCCGGGACACCCCGGGCGCGTATCGGATGCATAACGTACCCCGCTCTCGGGACAATGTCTTTTTCGAGCCCGCGCGCGGTTCCGCAAAATTCTATCGCGCTGTCCGGGGACACCGCCATTATTTCATCGGCAATTGCAACGGCAGGATTAATATGCCCGCTCGTTCCTCCGCCTGCTATCAATATCCGTATTCCCATTTTTCTTCTCCTGTTTATTCTTTTTATCTTGTTTAACCCCGGACTTTGAAATTCCGAGAAGGATTCCTGCCGCACCGAGGAAAAACAGATCGGCCGTTCCTCCGTAACTGAAAAACGGCAGCGTGATGCCTGTAGGCGGTATGACGCCGATCGATACGCCGATATTAAAAAACGCCTGGATTACAATCAGGCACGTATAACCTACGGCAAGGATTCTCGTAAAATCACTTTTCGCGTGCCATGCGATATTGAGACCGCCGATCAGAAAAGCCAGGAAGAGCAGGATAACGGACACACCGCCGACAAACCCGAGTTCTTCGCAGATAATCGCGTAAACATAATCGTTGTGCGCCGCCGGAAGATATTGATATTTTTGCCGGCTCTCTCCGAATCCGACACCCTGAAGTCCACCGGAGCCGATGGCAATCATGGATTGTCTGCTCTGATAAACTTCATCATCCGAAGCTGCAGATTTCTCACTGCTATCCCCGGTCTCGGTGCCCGTATCCGATTCATTCAGTGTCGCGAAAATATCCAGTCGCGTAAATACATGCTGATAGTTGCCCAGGAGATCATCTTTTTGCTGAAAAGTCGTAAAGGACATGAACATAACTCCGCCTAAAAGTGCGGTCAGTAAGAGGATCAGCCCGCCGTCGATCCAGGACTTCAAAGGAATACCGGACACCAGAAGACATACGAACGACAGAACCAGCATGATAATGAAGAAGGACATATGCGGCTGCAGGAAAACGAAAATCAGACAGATCATCAGGAGGCAGACAGGAACTACGATGTCGACTATGCAGTCGAGATAGGATTGTGCCCTTGCCGATTTCACGCGAAGATGCCCGTTTTTCCGGAGCTTGACAATGAAGGAACGGTATCCGGCGATGCAGAAAATCAACGCTATCTTCGCAAGCTCCGAAGGCTGGAATTTCTGAGAACCGATGGTTATCCAGCGGCGCGAACCGCCTATGACTTCGCCTTTAAACTTCGTATAAACGACAAGACCCAGCGTTATTGCATATGCGAGTGCGACAAACGGAATATGGTCATACCATCTGACCGGAATAAAGGTCAGAATAATAATGGCGGCAATTCCGAACAGCGTGAATTTTCCCTGCGCCATGATATAAAACAACGGGTTCTTCTCATACGTGTACCCGACCGCCATACTTGCCGAAAAGAGCATGACCAGGCCGAATGTGACGAGAAGAAGCGTCAGGATGAGCATCGGCATGCTGACCCGGCCGGGCGGATCGAAAGTAAAGCGCGTATGATTTGCGCTTTGGCCGATCTTCCTTCTGGCGTCCTCGCCGTTGTATACGGTCATAGACTCGCCTTCCCGGAAAGTATGATCCCTTCGTTTGCATCGGCTTGTTTTGTCATTTCGGTTTCGGCTGCTTTTATCATTACCGCATCAGCTACTTTTCCCATTTCAAAGGCATGAGAACCCTTAACCAGGAGAATGTCGTTCTCGCGGATCTCGGATAAGAGATCCCGGGTAAGTGATTCCCTGTCCTCATAAACGCGTATCGGAAGATCCGGACAGACGGAGAGTGCCCCCGCCTTAATATCTGCCGCGTTGCCGCCGCATGCAAAAATCATATCCATCCCGGACTTCACCGCCGAAATGCCGACTTTGTAATGCTCTTCGGCCGCATGCTTCCCGAGTTCCAATATCGAACCTAAGGCCGCCAGCTTTCTTCTTCCCGCCGCAAGGAGGCGCACGCTCTCAAAGGCGGCAGCCATCGATTCGGGGCTTGCGTTATAGGCGTCGTCATAAATCAGAATCTTTCCGGCATAAACCGTTCGCCCGCGGCTTCCCACCGGCTTGTAGGACAAGAGGCCCTCGCGGATCTTATCCGCCGGCACACCGAGGTGCATTGCTGCGGCGATCGAAAAGAGCGCGTTCTTGATATGATGGATGCCGGTCAGACCGACATGAAACGTTCCCAGATCAACGGGCGTTTCGCCCGGAGAGGAACGGTACCGGACAAAAAAGGAGGTCCCGGCACCGTCGGCAGTATAGTCGGAAGCTGTAACGACTCTATCGGCAAATGCAAACGAGTCGTCGCCGGATATAAGCGCAGTGACGCCCAAGAGATCCCATTTTTTATCAATGGTACCGGATATAAAGCCGGGGAGATAGTCATCTTCACCGTTGATCAGAAGATAACGGTCACCCGTAAGACCTTCGCAGATCTCCATTTTTGCGCGAAGAATCTCTTCCCTGCTGCCTAACCTTTCGATATGGGAAACCCCGATGTTGGTGATCACGGCAATATCCGGTTCCGCAATCTTCGTAAGCGTCGAGATTTCTCCCCGCATACGCATTCCCATCTCGACAATCAGAAGCTCGGTGTCGGAAGGTGCCGTTAGTATCGTCATAGGAAGTCCGATGTCGTTGTTCAGGTTGTGTTTGGTGGCATGGGTCCTGAAAGAGCCGGAAAGGATCGCACAGAGCATCTCGCGCGTCGATGTTTTTCCGACGCTCCCGGTCACCGCGACAACCTTGCAGCCGAGCTTTCTGCGATAGGCACGGGCGATCGCGTGAAGAGCGATAAGGGTATCGGGAACAAGGATTCCGGAGGCACCCGCGGGCAGCGCCTTCAAATCGCTGATCAGAACGAGAGATGCGCCTTTCTCGAGAGCCGCCGCCAGAAAGGCGTGACCGTCAAACCGTTCCCCTTTTAGTGCCACAAAAAGAGCTCCCTTAAGGACCGTTCGCGTATCCGTCGAAACAGATGTTGCCGTGCGTATTTCACCCGCATCGGCAGTCGTTCCGACCGGTGCTCCGCCGGTCACATCGAGTAGTTCTCTTTCGGTAAACTGCATCATGTAAAGTCAATCTCCTCTTAGGAATTCATTTGGGACAGAATTTCGGCAACCGTCTCCGCGTCGTCAAAATGGATTGTCCGATCCTTAAAGATCTGGTAATCCTCATGTCCCTTTCCCGCGATAATGACAAAATCATCCTTCTTTGCGAGCGACAGTGTTTTTTCGATCGCCGTACGGCGATCCGGTTCGATGACACATTTGCCCCTTGTTTTGGAAAAGCCCTGCATGATGTCTGTGATGATTTCCGCAGGATCCTCGCTTCTGGGATTATCGGAAGTGATAACAGTCAGATCACTTAATCTGCCGGATACCTCCCCCATCTCATACCGTCTGGATTTTGCCCGGTCTCCGCCGCATCCGAACATGGTGATCAAGCGCCCGGTGCAATACTCACGAAGAGTCACGAGAAGATTCTCGAGGCTCGCCGCATTGTGCGCATAATCGACAAGTACGGTGAATCCCCTGTCGCACGGAACCGACTGAAGGCGTCCGGGTACGGAAACCCCGGAAAGCGCATCGAGAACAGCCTCGAAAGGCAATCCGCAGACGCCGGCGGCGGACGCCGCACAGAGCGCATTGTAAACGTTGAATTTTCCCGGCATGGCGACAAACACTTCGCCGTTATACCAGGGGCTCTTGATGGTAAAGGAAGTACCGATCCGGTTGTTCACACGGCAGGTCTTAAGATCTGATGCCGATACATCGCACGGCTTGTCGATCCCGTACGTATATACGGGGCATCTGGCTGCCGCATATTTGATCACACGGTCCGCCGCCGCGGAATCCGCGTTAACAAGTCCGACATCGGACTGATCGAAGATCAGGAGTTTTGCCTTCAGGTAATCATCCATATCCGAGTGCTCGTGTTCGCCGATGTGGTCGTGGTAGAGATTTGTGAAGGCACCGACATCGAATCGGCAGCCGTATACGCGATTCAGCATGAGGCCCTGCGACGAGACCTCCATCACACAGCTGTCCTGTCCCTTGCCAACCATTTGGCCGAGCATCTCCTGTAGTTTATAGGATTCGGGTGTCGTACGGTCGGCTTTCCGTTCCTCGCCTGCGATAATATTCGAAACGGTACCGATCAGTCCCGTACTCTTATGTGCTTTCTCAAAAATATCACGGATCATGTAGGTGGTTGTGGTTTTGCCTTTCGTTCCGGTAATTCCGACCATCGTAAGAGACTCTGACGGATGCGAAAAATAAGCGGCGCTCACATGAGCCAGAGCAATTCTGGTATCGGAAACCGAAACAACAGCAATCCCCTTCTCCTTCGCCTTTTCCGCAAGTTCAGACTCCGGATAAGCATCCTGCCCGTCCTCGATCAGAATCGCCGAAGCATTAAGGCCGATCACCTTCTCGATAAAGCGATGGCCGTCGGTAACGAATCCCCTGATACAGACAAACAAAGATCCTTCCGTCGCTTGTCGGGAATCGTAAACCACGGTCTTTATTACGGTATCGGGATCCCCGCAGATGAATCTGGATTCAAGTCCCTGCAGCAGCCTGTTGAGTGTATGCATTTTGTCGCTCCTTATGTACCCATTACGATATGGATGATTGTCCCTGTTTCAACTTTTGTTATCGGCGTTCCGCCTGGGAGACCGGTCTCGGAAGAACTCGTCTCCTCACCTGCCGCAGGCGTCGCTTCGGGCGGAACATCGGTCGGTACCGTCGTCGGTATGACCGTCGGCGCGACCGTCTCGCCGGTCTCCTCCGTTCCCGGAGTCGGACTAACCGTCACCGTGCCGCCCAGCATCGGCGTCTGCGATGTCACAATTCCTTTCGGGTCACCGGAATCAATGATAAAATTGACGCCGCTGATCGTTGCTTCCCGAATACACTCGGAAATGTCTTTCCCGGTAAAATCCGGTATGACCACCTGCTTCTTCGCTGTCGCGGCGGCCGAATACAGAACGACGCAGCCGTTTCTGTAGATCAGTTCGCCGGCTGCCGGGAATGACGAAGTAATGATTGTGTCGTCCGTCATGTTATCCTCTCCGGCGATAACTGTAAAGCCCCCCGCATCCGTATAGAGCAGTGCACGGGCCTCCTTGTAGGTTTTACCGCTTATGTCCGGAATGGTGTAGAGGGTCGTAAGCTTCGTGTAATCGTCATCCGCATATACGCGGGGAACGCCCATATAGTCGAGGGTTTGAGAAATGATTTTCGCAGCGGCTCTTGTCGCGCAGCTCGATCCGACGAGTTTGTCCGCCGGTTTGTTTACAACAACAAGAACGACGATCTGCGGATCATCCGAAGGCGCATAGCATCCGAACGACAGCACGTGAAGTCCGGCGTATTCGCCGGTCTCAATCGTCGACGTACTGGTTTTGCCGGCCACCTGGTATCCCTCAACATAGCCCGCGGAACCGGTACCTTCCGAAACAACACCCACCATCATCGCCCGGACACGGTCCGCCGTCTTCTCGGAAAAAATCGTGCGGATCGCTTCAGGTTCGTATTCCTTAACCACATTGCCGTCCTGATCGGTTAAGCATTTCGCGATGTGGGGTGTCATGAGTTTGCCGCCATTCACCAGCGCACAATACGCGTTTGCAAGCTGCAGAGGCGTAACCGTCGATGATTCTCCATAGGACAATGCCTGAAGATCGATCAATGTCGGGTTCTTGTGAAAAATACCGACGCCCTCCGCCGGCAGGTCGATTCCGGTTGTATTGTAAAAACCGAAGTTGTGAATATACTCGTAGTATTTGGCAATTCCGATCCGTTCTGCCAGCCGGACAAAAATCGGGTTGCAGGAGTTCTCGAAGGCCTCCTTCATTGTCTCAAGACCGTGATTCACTCCCGCACTCTTTTGCAGCCAGCAGCTGATCGTATAATCTCCGGATACAATCGGAGCGTCGCTCATTATTTCATCCTCGTAGGTAAGTCCCTCCTCAAGAGCGATTGCCGTAGTGAATGCCTTGAAGGTCGATCCGGGTTCATACGTATCAGATATTGCGCGGTTTCTCCATGCTTTCGACATGATATAGGCGATCTGGTCATCCTCCGACATGGCGTTCCACAGTTCAATATCCACCCATTCGGGAACAGCTGTCGGCTGGTTCGGATCAAAATCCGGGTAGGAAGCCATACCGAGGACAGCACCTGTATACGGATTCATTACAATGGCCGTAACACCGTCCTCTACGTCATATACATCGTAAACGTCCTTGCATGCGTTCTCGGCAATCTGCTGAATATTTTCGTCAATATTGAGAACGACATTATATCCGTCTTCCTTGTCGATCGTCGTGGGCGGCGAATACGGCAGCGCGCTGGAGTAATAATTGTCGACTTCGACATAGGTATAGCCCTCTTTGCCGGTAAGCTCCGAATTGTACTGTGATTCGATACCAAGCTGCCCGACCAGAACTCCGTCGTTTGCGGTGGCATATCCCAATATCTGAGCGGCGAGAGTGCCTTGTGCGTAATAGCGCTTGGCGACGGGATCCACGGTGGTTCCGCCTATTCCATTCTCCTTGACATAAGCATAGAAGGCATCGATTTGTTCCTTGGATATGTTTTTCGCGAGCTGAATATAGGTTGCATCCGTTTTCGCGAGCGCATCCGAAACCGTGGTTACGTCAATGCCCAGAATAACGGCAAAATCAGCGGCAATTTTATCCGCGTCAAAGTTAGCGCTTTCCGGCAGCACATCGGACGGCGTGATGCCGACCGTATAGACATACGTCGTACTCGCGAGAACATTGCCGTTCGCGTCCAGTATATCGCCGCGGATCGGAGTGTCTTCAATTCGCTTCCAATGCTGCTGCGAAGCCAGCTTCGAGTAAACCTCGTACTGGTTGATCTGTACGTCATAAAGAGAGTAAACCAGAAAGAAGCAGGCAAAAAAGGCGCAAATACCAATAAAAAGAATCCACCCTCGCCGATTTCCGGTGAGAGGAGATTCCTTGCGTTCTTTTTTTGCGCGCCCTTTAGAATCAGGATTCGGCGTACCGTTCTTTCCCTTTTTGTATTCCGTCAATTCCGGCACCTTCCCTTCATCCGAGAGATGAGTAATATTGTGCCAGATTTTCCTTGGCCGAGGCAAGACTTAACTTGCTGTTTATCTCCGCAGATGAGAAATCATTCGTAACAAGCTGATCGGACCCGGGAATTACAACCGAAAGGATCTGGCGCGCACTCGGATCCTGCATGCCGATTTTTTCCATTGCATCCGAACGAATCTGATCAAGGTCCGTTTGAGAAACGAGACCTTCCTTGATCTGTTTTGTTTCCTGCAGCATTTTGTCGATCGCGACTTCCGTTTCGTGATTTTTGTAATTCAGCGAAGTGATTTCGGACTGGCGCACAAGAATAAAGGTGAATATCCCGGCGACGACCGCGATACACAGAATGACCAATGTCATTTCGCGAAAACGTTTGAGCGTCACATACCACTCGTGTCTTCTGAATTTTTTATGCGCCTCCAGACGGCTTCGCTGTTCTTCGCGGTCTCGGCTTTGCTTTTTTTGCGGAATACCGACCATCGGCACTTCTGCCGGTGCGGCCTGATATGCAAGTCCTGATCTTTCCATCTCCCGGGAACCGTAAGCTGCGGAAGACGTGTAGTAATCCGTCCCCGTAACCGTACCGAAATAGGTCGCTTCAAGTTCGTCCCAGTCGTTTATAGCGTATGCTTCCATATCTCTTCGTTCCTTTCGAAAATTCTGAGTTTTGCACTTCTGGAGCGCTTGTTCTGATCCGCTTCGTCCTTCGTCGCTTCAACCGGCTTCCGTGTCATAGCCCGGCCCAAAGGTTTCCGATTGCATACACAGACGGGAAATTCACGCGGGCAAATACACGGATCTTCCCATGTCTTCATCGCCTCTTTGATCAGACGGTCTTCCAGTGAGTGGAAAGAAATAACCAATAGCCGTCCTCCCGGCCTCAGATATCGCGGCGCCTGATCCAGCAGTTCCTCGATCGACTTAAGTTCATGATTGACTTCGATTCGTATTGCCTGAAAGCATCTCCTTGCGGGATGCTGGTCTTCCTTTTTGGATTTTGCCGGCATCGCCTTCATGATGATTCGCGCCAGTTCCGTTGTGGTGGTTATCGGATTCTGTTTTCTTTCGTTCACGATGGCCGCAGCGATTCTCCCGGGGAATTTCTCTTCGCCGTACTTTCGGAAGATCAGTGCCAGCTCTTCTGTGGAGTAGCGATTAACGACGATTTCCGCCGTCAGCTTCTGCTTGAAGTCCATTCTCATATCCAGCGGGCCTTCAACTGCGTAGGAGAAGCCTCTGTCCGCCGTATCAAGCTGATGCGAAGAAACGCCTAAGTCCGCCAGTATACCGTCTACGTGGGATATACCGAGATTCTGAAGCACGCTCCCGATTTCCGAGAAATCGGATTTGACAAGTTTCCATTCGGCGGGGCTGTTCTTTGCTTCTCTGACACGCGCACAGGCAGCCAGTGCTTCGTCATCTTTATCGAGAGAAATCAGAAGACCTCCGGCACCGAGCCTGTCAAGAATTCCTCCGCTATGGCCGCCGCCGCCCGCGGTACAGTCCACATAGATACCGTCGGGGCGTATATTAAGTGCCTCTATACATTCGTTAAACAGAACGGGAAGGTGCGAAAACTCAAAGTCCTGTGACATTGTATTCCGACATGTCGAGATCCATAACGGAGCTCAACTCCTCCTTCTTCTTTTCGTAGAAAGCTTTCGAGCAGATGTCCAGCTTGTCGCCCATTTCGATAATGCAGATCTCTTCCGAAGGGCCTGTTCCGATATGCTCCCAAAGTTCGGAAGAAACCGAAATTCTCCCCTGGGTGTCCACATCGCACGCGAGAGCCTCACCGATGATAAGACGCATCATGTTACGCACTTTGGGATTCAGACTGTTAAGAGACTCAAATTGTCTGCGGATATCACCAAAACGCTCTTCCGTATAGGCGGACAAATAGCCGGTATCCAGACTCAAAGTGACAACGATACTCTTGCCAAGGCTTTCACGAAGCTTGGACGGTACGAAGATCCTTCCCTTTGAATCGATTTTGTTGGTATACCTAGCCATCAATTATCCCCATAAGTCACAGTGTTATCCACCACAATTCACCACAAGTCTCACAATATCTCCACATCGCTCCACTTGTTTTGTATTTTACACGTGTCTTCATGCAAGTTCAAGCTTTTTTGAGAATGATTCTCGGAAACTTATAACAAACTTTGGCGCAACAAGAAGCACTTCGGTCAAATGGACCGAAGTGCGGAAAAACCGAACAAACTTTGTCGCAACAAAAAAGCACCCCGGTCAAATTGACCGGAGTGCCATATTATGAGTGCCTATAAGCCGTTACAGCTATTTGTTTCCGAGATTTCGTTCCATAGAAATACTCAGTATAATGCCAAGTGATATGAAGTTTACCAGAAGTGCCGAACCTCCGAGACTGATGAATGGGAGCGGAATACCGGTAATGGGAAGAAGCCCGACGCACATTCCCATATTCTCAATATAATGGAAGGCGAATCCGGCTGTAAGTCCTATAATCGCGTACGAATATGCCTTCTGTGTTGCTTTCGAAGCGACATAAAGGCATCGCATCAGAAACATGAAGGAGAGTATGATAACAGCTGTCGTTCCGATAAATCCCATGTGTTCTGATATGGCGGTATAGATGAAATCAGATTCCTTAACCGGGACGCTTATTAACGTACCCGAAGTATTGCCCGCGATTCCTCCCGAGGCGATCGCACTCTTGGCCTGATTCAGATTGTATTCGGCCTCGGGATCCGAGCCCGAGAAGAGGAGCGACAGAATTCGCTTCTTCTGTATGGCCGAAAAATAGAAATTCCATACAAACGGTGCCGCAATGATGACCGAGGATACACCGAGGAAGAAGTAGCGATACTTCAGTCCCCAGATGAAGAGGATACAGATAAAGGAAAAGACAATGACCATGCCGGTCCCGAAGTCCTTCTGCTGGATGAGAATCATGACCATATGCGGCGCATAAACAAGAGCCAGATAAAGGAATCCCCTTTTCTTGGTGATCCTCTTCTCGGCCATGTCTTCCAAAACAAACGAAACAACAATTATCAGCCCGATTTTGGACAGCTCCGAAGGCTGAAATGTGCCGATAACAGGCACTCTAAGCCATGAATCTGCGCCCCATTTCGCCTCCATTGAGAATCCGTCGATCGGGACGAGTAAAAGCAGAAGAAGTGAAAATGAATACACGCACCAGCCGATCAGCTTGAGGAAGTGCGTTTCCACAAGGCAGATGACAAGCGCCACGCAAATACCCAGTACGGCAGCGCCGGCCTGTTTGTAGAAATTCTGAGGATAATCCTTATAACCGCTCGATAATACATGATTGAGAACAAACAGACCGATCATCGTAAGCGTCAGTATCGGCACAATCAGCCAGTAATCGACAGCGCGAAAATAGCTGTTCCTGAGCTGCTCGATACCTGATCTTCCCGTATTCATGCCTTATCGTCCAAATCCGAATCGGAATCCAAATCGGTATTGCGATTCTCCGAATCCAAATCGGTATTGCGATTCTCCGAATCCAAATCGGTATTGCGATTCTCCGAATCCAAATCGGTATTGCGATTCTCCGAATCGCTGGATTCGGAATCGCTGGATTCGGAATCGCTGGATTCGGAATCGCTGGATTCGGAATCGCTGGATTCGGAATCGCTGGATTCGGAATCACTGGATTCGGTAGTCGCGTCGTCGAATTCGGAAGTCGTATCACCGGTATTTTCTGATCCGCCTGCATTAGCGGCCAGGGCTTTCCTGTCAGCCTGATAACGGCTGAGCGCAATGATGCCGAAGCCTACAACAACGAGTACTGCGGACAGAACCTGAGATGTACGAAGACCCGTATTCCCGATATAGAGGGAATCCGTCCGAAGTCCCTCGATAAAGAAACGCGCCGCACCGTACAGAATGAAGTACATGGCGACCGGAACAAGCGGCAATTTGATTCTTTTTCTTACGAACAGAAGAATGAAGAAAATAAGAAGCGTCGCAAGGGATTCGTATAGAAAGGTAGGATGAACCGGAAGATCCGGATTGAGGCCGGGACAGTAAGCGCTAATATAGGCAGATGTATCGGCACTGATCATTCCCCAGGGCAGCGTTGTGTTGGTACCGAAAGCTTCCTGATTGAAAAAATTGCCCCAGCGCCCGATCGCCTGACCCAGAGGTATGTAAACGATCAGAAAATCAAATATCGCCGCAACGCTTTTCTTCTTGAACTTCGTCAGGATATAAACCGCCAGAATGGAGAAAAGCACACCGCCCAGAACCGCAAGGCCGCCGTTCCGGATATTGAAAACCGATATCGGATCGGCCGCGAATTCATCCCAGGCCGAAGCGACATAGTACAACCGGGCACCGACGATGGCAGACGGAATGACCACAATACTTACGTCGATCACGTCGTCCGCCTTAAGTCCGAATTTGGATGCCTGCCACATCGCAAGCCCGATGCATAAACCAAACGCAAGAATGATGCAGATACCGTACCAATATACGGGAAAGGATCCAATCGTAAACGCGACTCTATTTAACGGGATATTGTTGAGTCCGATCCCCGGAAAGCTCACATCGGTAGTTGTCAAGAGCAAGGGAAGATTCATAATAACACCTCTTATACTCTATATTTTTCCGGCCCGGCCAAAACAAGGGGGCCCGAATACGCTTCGCTTATCATATCACACCTGCTAAAAGAATCGAATAGTCATTGGCATGTACCTCATGATAATGCCGCACTTCTGCCATATCTTTGTGTACCTGTTCCCGAAGTTCGGCAACACTATCGAAGCGTTTCTCCGGTCTGATATAGGAAAAAAGAAATACGCGTATGTGTTGTCCGTAAAGGTCGACCTGCTGATCGAGTATCGTCGTCTCGATCATCGGTTTATCGTCCTCTGGATTGACGGTCGGCCGAAATCCGATGTTGGTTACGGCCGGATAGCATCGGGCGTTCGCATACAGTACCGATGCATAAACGCCGAACGCCGGAAGCAGCTTACCGGCCTCACATTCTATATTGGCGGTCGGAAACCCGAGAGTACGGCCGAGTTTCTTGCCTTCTCCCACATTTCCCCGGTAGGAAACCGGATATCCTAAGAGCGCGTTCGCCGTCTGAATTTTTCCGTCTCTCATGCAATCGCGAATCCAGGAACTGGAAATAATCTGTCCCTTGTAAGACAGCGGCGTAATTGACACCACTTCGATATGATTCTCTTCGCCCCATTTTCGAAGAAGAGAGATATCGCCGGAACGATCCTTACCGAAACGGTAGTCTTCTCCCGCGACGACCACCCGGGCGTGAAGTGTGTCCCGAAGCCATATGTTCAAAAAGTCCTCGGCCGAAATATCGGACACGGCAGGCGAAAACGGAAAAACTACGGCCTCGTCCAGCCCGATGCGCTCAAAAAAATGATATCTCTCGGAAAGAGTGGTCAAAAGGAGACTCTCTCCTTCGCCATTGCCGTTCTTTGATTTTGGAAGCGAGGAAAATGTATGAACGGATGCCGTCAGATTTCTCTTCCGGGCCAGATAACAGAGTTTTTCGAGAAGTATGCGATGACCCGCATGTACACCGTCAAAGTATCCGAGCGCGACGGCACGTTCTCTGTCCGTCCCTTCGAACGAATCATCCGGCGAGGCCAGACTTCCCTGCTCCGTTTCGATGAATTCCCAAATCCGCAATTAAACCAACACCCTTTCAATTCTTAGAATCTCTCTTCCTTCCTTTTCGTCAGGAAAAACAACCGCAATCAGCTTCCCGTCAAAATAAACCGAATGGTGAAGTTCGGCGCCGATTCGGTCGCCGGTGTTAATCATACGTCCTTCAAACTGAGCCAGATCCATCTGCTGGCCCTGTCTGATCCTTGAGGCTTCCTCCGGATTTACCGTAAGCCGGGGCATATCTTTGATGGCAAGATCCTCCGGAAGCAAGAACGCATCGGTCCGGTTCTCCTGCATAAGACGTTCGATGTCTTCTATATTATAAGAGTTTTCGAGCAAAAAAGGACCACAAACCGTTCGGCACAGTGCATCGGCATATGCGCCGTAACCCGTATCGACGCCAAGTCCGTTGCATATCGTCCGGATATACGTTCCCTTCGATACCGAAACCGTAAAATCCGCGGATAGAAATTCATCCGCCGCTATGCCGTGAACGTCACAGCTGTAAATCCGGATCCGCCTCGTCTCGCGTTCGATTGTGATGCCTTTTCGGGCATATTCGTAAAGCGGATGTCCGTTCTTCTTAATCGCGGAATACATAGGCGGAAGCTGATCCTTCTCGCCCGGAAGCTCCGAAAAGAGCTTACGGATACCGGAAAAATCGTCCGCCTTCATCGCGGCAAGTTCATCCTCCGCTGGCATTCTCCCGCCGATTATCTGGCCGTCTTTATCCTCCGTATCGGTAAATGCGCCAAAACGAACCGTACACCGGTACGACTTGTCATAACCGTCCATGTATCGGACAACACGCGTCGCTTTCCCGACACACACGGGAAGAACACCGGAGGCAAAGGGATCCAGCGTTCCGCAATGTCCGGCTTTTTTCACATTCAATATTTTACGAATTCTCGCAACTGCCTGAAAAGAAGTCATTCCGACCGGCTTATTCAAATTAATGATGCCCGAAAACTCTTCTTTTCCGTTTACTAATTGGTTTCCGATAAAAACTCACCGGCCCTCTCAATTATCATTTTACTCACTTCGGTCGCCGTCCTGTTCAGAACGGTGAATCCGGCGGCGCGTTGATGTCCCCCTCCGCCGAACTGTGCGGCAAAGGCGGCAGCGTCAAAAGGAAGATAGCTTCGGATGTTGACACGTATTTCCCCGTCCGCGGTTTCCCGCACGGCAAAAGATGCCAGCACTCCCTTGATATCGCGCAAATTGGACGCCAGGCCGTCGGAAGCATCCTCCGTTGCCTGGCATTCACGGATCATATCCTGCGTCACAACAGTCAGCGCCAATCGGCCTCCGTAAAAGAACTTCGCACCGGAGAGCGCTCTTGCGGTGAGCCGCATGCGTTCGACGTTGGTTAAATCAAATAGATTGTACGCGTTGATATAGACATTGGCCCCTTTTTCGAGCAGCTCGGCGGCCGCTCGAAAAGTCCCGGGCGTCGTGTTTTGATAGGAAAAGCGGCCCGTATCGGATTGGAGACCCACCATCAGACAGTTCGCTGTCGGCGGATCGATCAAATCGGTTCCGGTCATCTTTTCCAGAATGTGTATGACATTCAGTACGAGCTCTGCCGTCGCGGCCGCATCGGCGTCGATATATCGGCAGCCATGCGAATTCCCGCTGGAAATGTGGTGGTCGATGACCATCCGATCCGAAGCGTTTGCAAACAGGGTTCCCGCACGTCCCATTCGCGTGCTTTCCGAACAATCAACGGCTATCACGGCTCCCTGATCGACGAGATAGGAATCCCATTTGTTTGAATCAAAAATCTCCATGAGCTCCGGCCGGATCCCGACAAAGGACAATCTGTCCGGTATCGGCTCATCCATGAACACGCGGGCGCGTATCCCGAGCCGGTTCAGGACCGCGGCCAATGCGGCTGCGGATCCCAAACAATCGCCGTCCACCCGGATGTGCGGGAAAATCTGGATTTCACGGGAAGAATCGCGATGCTTTAACAGCTCCTCCGCAATTCGATTCGAGCTATTCTCCACGAGCCTTGTCCTCCCGAACGGTCTTATCGATCAGATCCATAAGACGCATGCCCTTTTCGATCGATTCGTCGAACACATAGTGCATTTCCGGGGCAACCCGCAGCTTGACTCTTTTGCAAACTTCGCGCCGGATGAATCCGGCCGCGCTGTTTATAGCATCCTTGCAATCTTCTTTGCCCTTGGCATCTGCCATGACGGAAAGATATACCGTTGCGTGCGTCAAGTCATGTGACATACGAACTTCAATGACCGATGTCATCAGAGGAATTCTCGGGTCTTTCACTTCGTCTCTGATTATTTGCGAAACAGCTTTTTGCATCTCGTCCCCTACGCGGGATGAGCGATCTATCCTCATATACAACAACTCCTTAATTCCCTTTGACTGTCCGGTAACCGATCTGCGTTACTTTTTTTCGATTTCACGCATTTCATATGCTTCGACGATATCACCCTCACGGATGTCGTTGAAACTCTCCACCGAGATACCGCATTCATAACCGGCAGCAACTTCCTTGGCGTCATCCTTAAACCTCTTGAGGGAGGCAAGCTTTCCGTCATGGACCACGATACCTTCACGTACGATACGTACTTCGGAAGAACGCAGCACCTTACCGTCGGTAACGTACGCACCGCCGATTGTTCCGACGTTTGAGACCTTGAATATCTGACGGATTTCAATGTGTCCCAGGATGACCTCTTCATAGGTAGGCTTGAGCATACCCTTCATGGCCGCCTGAACATCTTCGATCGCATTATAAATAACACGGTAGAGCTTAATGTCAACGCCGATATCTTTTGCCTTTTCGGCAATGTTGGTTCCGGGACGGACGTTGAAGCCGATGATAACGGCGTTGGAAACGTCGGCAAGGACAATGTCGGTTTCGGTTATGGCACCGACCGCTCCATGAATAACCTTGACTTTGATCTCATCGGACGAGAGTTTTTCCAAGGCCTGAATAATAGCCTCGACAGAACCCTGCACATCGGCCTTTACGATCAGGTTCAGATCTCTGACCTCTCCCGCCGCAAGCGTCGCCGCCAAAGTCTCCAGCGACATACGTGAACTCTTCCGGAGCTGATCTTCTCTTTGCTTGACTCTGCGCTTTTCAACGAGCTGTCTTGCTACTTTTTCATCGGTTACGGCATAGAAAATTTCGCCGGCTTCCGGAACTTCGGGAAGTCCCAGAATTTCGACGGGAATGGACGGTCCGGCCTTCTTTAAGGTCGCGCCCTTCTCGTCCGCCATGGCACGCACACGTCCTACGATCGGACCTGTTACGATTGTATCTCCGGAGTGAAGCGTACCGCGCTGTACAAGAACGGTAGCGACAGGTCCTCTGTTCTTATCGAGTTTGGCTTCGATAACGGTACCCTTGGCCTGTTTGTGCGGATCTGCCTTGAGGTCCATCACGTCCGCCGTAAGGAGAACCATCTCGAGAAGCTCGTCGATACCGTCGCCGGTTTTGGCGGAGACAGGAACCATGACGTTCGAGCCGCCCCATTCCTCGGGAATTACACCGTGAAGGGAGAGTTCCTGCTTGACCTTTTCGGGATTGGCTCCCGGTTTGTCCATCTTATTGATCGCCACGACGATTTCCGTGTTGGCGGCCTTTGCATGGTTAATTGCTTCGATGGTCTGAGGCATAACGCCGTCGTCGGCGGCTACCACAAGAATTGCGATATCCGTGACCTGCGCTCCGCGCTGACGCATCGTCGTAAAAGCCTCATGTCCGGGCGTATCGAGGAAGGTAATAAGTCTTCCGCCCTTGAGACGAACGGTATAAGCACCGATATGCTGCGTGATACCGCCCGCTTCGCCCTTAACAACGGACGCCGAACGGATCTTGTCGAGGAGTGACGTTTTACCGTGGTCGACGTGTCCCATAACAACGACAACCGGCGGACGCGTGACAAGGTTCTCATCGGTATCTTCCGTGTCGTCGAAGAGGATGTCCTCTTCCGTGACCTCTATGATTTTTTCCGTGGTAATTCCGAATTCGGAAGCGATCAGAGTCGCTGTGTCAAAATCGATCTCCTGGTTGATGGTCGCAAGGAGACCAAGCTTCATCAGCTTCTTGATCACATCGGCCGATCTCTTCTGAATACCTTCGGAGAATTCCTTGATGGTGATATATTCGGGAAGCTGAACGTGTGACAGAACAGCTTTGGGCTGCATCGGTTGTACGATAAAAGGCTTTTTGCGCGAGTTGCGCTTTCCCTTTGCCGAAGACGGATACAGATTATCAAGCGCATTGTCGTCCTGCAGAATTTCGGACGCACCGCGGCCGGAAAAAGCTGCGTTTACGGCATGCTTTGTGCCGCCTCTGCGATCTGCAGACGGCGCCGCGGGCTTAACCGCGTCTTTCTTTGCGTCCTTTGCGGGCTCTTTGCGACTCTTTTCAAAAGCGTCACGTGCCGCAAAATTAGCCTTTTCCTTCTCCTTAACATCGGTCGGAACGTCCGTATCACGCTTCACAGGACCGCGAGCGCCGCCCCTTGCCTGACTCTTCGAACCGTACCCGTTATCTTCTTTGGACCGGACAAAATCGGAATCCTTGGACCCGCCGAAGCCGTCGGGTCTCGGGCGAGCGGAAAAACCGCCCTGTCCCTGCGGACGAGGACCGCCGAAACCGCCCTGTCCCTGCGGACGCGGGCCGCCGAAGCCGCCCTGACCCTGCGGGCGATTACCCTGATAGCCGCCGCCCTGATATCCGCCGCCCTGGCCCTGATAGCCGGTGCCCTGCGGACGCGGGCCGCCGAAGCCGCCCTGTCCCTGAGGACGATTGCCCTGATAGCCGCCGCCCTGATATCCGCCCTGACCTTCCGGACGGGTGCCCTGATAGCCGGTGCCCTGAGGACGGTTGCCCTGATAGCCGCCGCCCTGATATCCGCCCTGACCTTCCGGACGTGTGCCCTGATAGCCGGTGCCTTGAGGACGGTTGCCCTGATAGCCGCCGCCCTGATATCCGCCCTGGCCTTCCGGACGGTTGCCCTGATAGCCGGTGCCCTGAGGACGCGGGCTGCCGAAACTGCCCTGGCCCTGAGGACGATTGCCCTGATAGCCGCCGCCCTGGTATCCGCCCTGACCTTCCGGACGGCTGCCCTGATAGCCGCCGCCCTGGTATCCGCCCTGACCCTGCGGGCGATTGCCCTGATAGCCGCCCTGGTAACCACCCTGACCCTGCGGACGATTGCTCTGATACGATCCGCTCTGCGGCCGGTTTTCAACGGGTGCTTCGCGCTTTTCTGCGGCAGGCGCCGACTCGGAAGCGGCCGGTGCCGATTCACGTACCGGAGTCTGAGGAGCCTTTATTCCGGCATCCGTCGCAGGCTGTGCTGCTGCGGAGACCGGCTTCTGAGCAACGGCGGATTCTGTTTTAACCGCCGTCTCGTGTTCGGGTTTAACTTCCTGTCTGACAGGCGCCTGAGGCTTGCTGTCATTCGAGGGCTCCGCCGGATGTTCCCGGACCGGAGCAGTCGCTGCGGCTTTTTCCGCGGTGACGGGAGCGGTGACGGGAGCGGAAACAGGTGCCGGCGCAGGAGCTGCGCTCTGTGCGGCATGAACTTCCGAAGCCGTTTGAGGCTCGCCTTCCCTCACATCGGTCTGTGCGGCCGCATCTTTCGGGCGCTTATTAACACGTCCTACCCTTAGGGTTTTCGTTCCCGAAATCCCGCTCACGGTGATTCCGACACCCTGAGGCTCAAGAGCTTCTTCCTTATTTTTCTCTGAATTTTCCGGTGCCGGAGCACCCTTTGTTTTATGATCAGTCATGAATTCCTCCTATATTTTCCCGAAAATCAACAATCACCGACTCTTTATGCGTTCGTAACTTCGTATCCGTCCTTTAACATCTGAATCAACCTGCCGGCAAATCCTTCGTCCGTCACGCATGCAACCGCGCGATCCGTCTTTCCCATGAATTTTCCGAGCATTTCGCGCGTTGAAAATCGGCAGTACGGTACACCGGCTTGTCCGGCATAATACCCGATTTTTTCGGCAGTACCTTCCGATGAATCTCCGGCAACCAGAACAAGGCATGCGCGTTCTCTTAAAATCGTCTCCAATACGGCATCTGTTCCGGAGACCGTTTTCTGCGCCTTGGTCGCAAGTCCGAGAAAAGAGAGAATTCTCTGCTCGTTTCTTTCCTTCTTTATGTCCGTTGCCTCAATTCTGTCTTCTTCTGTCATTTATCCTCCCAAAATGGTATCTGATTCGTCGTTATAGCTTTCGGCATCCGTTAATAGTTCGGCAATAAGCTCAGGCGGAACCTGTGTTTTGAGGCCTTTGTCAAACCGGTGAGCCTTGACCGCCTGTGTGAGGCATTCATTGTTTTTACAGACATATGCGCCTCTTCCGGGTTTCTTCCCGGTCGGATCGACCGTTACCTGTCCATCAGGCATCAGAACGACCCGGAGCAATTCTTTCTTGTTCTTTCTGGTTCTGCATGAGACGCACATTCTTTGCGGAATCTTCTTCACAGAAGGGATCACCTCCGTCAGGCTTCAGGAAGCTGATCGGCATCCTGGATGGAAGAATCCTGTGAGGATTCCTGTGTCTCATCCGCCGTTTCGTCTTCGGCAACCGTGAATCTGGACATAAACTCGTCCTGAATCAACTCGCGGAACTGAGACTCACTCTTGATATCGATTTTCCAGCCCGTAAGGCGTGCGGCGAGACGGACATTCTGACCGGCGCGGCCGATCGCCAGTGAATACTGATGATCCGGCACGATAACGCGCGCGGACATTTCGCGTGAACCGTCTGGTTTGGTGTTGTTATCGGTATCAACGCGCACTACCTTTGCGGGCAGGAGCGCATTCGCGATATACATGGCCGGGTCCGAATTCCATTCGATGACATCGACCTTTTCGTTGCCGAGTTCATCCATGACGGCCTGTACGCGGGCGCCCCGCTGACCGACACAGGCGCCGAGCGGATCGACGCTTTCGTCGCGTGATGCGACGGCAATCTTGGTTCTGGAGCCGGCTTCACGGGCGACCGATACGATCTCTACAATTCCGGACGCTATTTCAGGCACTTCCTGCTCGAAAAGCTTCTTGACCAGATTCGGGTGACTTCTGGAAACATAGATCACGGGTCTTCCGTTATGCTCTTCGACCTTCAGAATGAGAAAACGCATATGATGATTGTATATATACTTCTCATCCTTGACCTGCTCCTGCTTCGAAAGAGTCGCTTCGGCGCGGCCGATGTCGACGAAAACAAATTTGTTATCCATTCTCTGGATTACGCCGGAAGCCAGTTCGCCGATTCTTCCGGAGAACTCATCCTGAATTCTCGTATGTTCCGCAGATCTGAGCTTCTGATTGATGGCGCTTTTCGCGGCATTGGCCGCCAGTCTTCCGAGAGATTCAACCGGGATGGTCATCTCAATGCTGTCGCCTTCCTCAAGCTCGGGATCAATTTCTCTGGCTTCTTCCAGAGAAATCTGTGTTTTGGGATTGTCGACTTCCTTCATGACCGTGCGAACTTCAAATACGTACATTGCACCGGTCTCACGGTCGATTTCAGCAAAAACATTATCATTAGACTTAGCGTCAGAAAATTCACGCTTAAATGCGGCAACAATCGCCTCTTCTATCGCTTCGAAAAGCACCTCTTCTTCAATGCCTCTTTCCTTAGCGAGCAGTTTGATCGCCTCGATCAATTTCTCATTCATCCCTATAGTCTCCTTCCATACTGCGCATTCATTTTTTGTACTCTCTATGATTCGTCGTCCGTAATTATGTCGATACCGGTATAAACGTAAATCAGAACTTGATGGTTCTTTTCGCGGATGCAATCACGTCAAAGGGAACCTCGCAAGGAACGCCTTCCGATTCAAACAGAACTTTATCGTCAAAGACGCCCTTGATAATACCGGTAAAATGCTTCGTCCCGTTCACAGGCCGGTAAAACGATGCCTCTACTTCTTCGCCCTCGTGCCGTTTAAAGTCAGACGGCGAGGTAAGAGGCCGGGTAAGACCGGGTGAAGATACTTCGAAATAGTCCGGATCGGCATGAAGTTCCTTGTCAAAAATCGAATCGACGGCCTTGCTTACAAGCTCGCAGTCATCTATGCCAATGCCGCCGCGCTTGTCAATAAAGAGCCTTAAGTAATAAGAACTGCCTTCTTTTTTGTATTCGGCGTCGACCAAGTCGATTCCCAATCCCTCAACTACGGGCAAGGCAAGATCAAATGCCTGCTGCGCGATTCGAGAGCGTTCTGACATAAACTCCTCCGTTTTCATTGCAAAAGAAAGAGCGGGCACAACCCACTCTTCATCAAAAACACCACATTACGAGAGAATTTTACCACTAATAAGATTAGAGTGCAACAATATCCGAAGAAACCACAGCAACCGGTACGGACTTTTTTTCGATTGAACATTTTTACCAAACATTCCTTCAAAAAAACCCCTCTTAGCTATTCATTTCGGCAAGAGAATCGGGTAGAATGAAACTAGTCCAAGATAATGTTTGGATAATCAACAAAAGGGAGATGATGCCAATGATAAAAGTAATCGCAGGTGCCAAAGGCACCGGAAAGACTGCACAGCTGGTTGATGACATCAATGAGCAAGCGGTTCAGGAGAACAATAACATTGTGTGTATTGAGAGAGGAAATCGCCTTGATCGTTTGTTGAAGTACAAGATCCGCCTGATCGATGTCGATGAATACCCCTGTGAAGGTTACGAACAACTGTTGAGTTTTGTCGCCGGAATCACGGCTAAAGATTATGATCTGACACATATTTACATTGACAGCGCCTTTAAGGTCGCCAAAGATAACAATGTCGAAGATCTCGCCAATTTCATCACAAAACTGGACACGTTTCTTTCCGGCAAGTCACTGGACGCCACGATTATTTGCAGCAGCGATGTTCAGAATCTTCCTCCCCAAATCCAGAAGTTCTGCTGATTTTTCATTCTGATAACGGTATTTGAACAGGGGCTGTCTCAAAACGAAAGTTTAAGAGACAGCCCCCGTCTTTTTATGAGGGGCAGTCCGGTGATACTGCGCCTTTCTTTTTATTGGTCCGTATGTTATAAAAGGCTTATAAATCAAAGGAACAGCAAGTTAAGTAACCAGGAGGATTTATTATGTGGAAAGAGTTTAAAGAGTTCATTTTTCGCGGAAATGTTATGGACCTGGCAATTGGTGTCGTTATTGCCACATCGTTTACGGCGATCGTCAATTCTCTTGTTAAAGACGTTATTATGCCTTGCGTAGGGATGCTCACATCCGGGCTTGACTTTGCCTCGCTAAAATATGTCATGAAGGCTGCGGTTCTTGATCCGGCTACACAGGAAGTCTTAAAACCGGAAGTGGCAATCGGCTATGGTGTCTTTATCAATACCATCATTCAATTTCTGATCGTTGCAGCGGTTATCTTTTTGGTTGTTAAACTGATCAATAAAGCGCGCAAGACGCTTGAAGCCAAGGCAAAAAAAGCCAAGGAAGAAGAAGTACCTGCTGCGCCTGCTGTTCCTGAAGATGTTGCTCTCCTTACCGAAATCCGTGATCTTCTGAAAGACGGGAAAAAGTAATTCGGGAAGACTATGAAAAAGTGATTCGGGAAGTCGGATCCGCAAAGATCCGACTTTCGTATCTTTTTCTGGTTGAAAAACAACCAGATGCACCTTCGGGCAGCTTGCCTTGTTGTGTGTGATAAATAATCATGATACCTTAGGGAAAACGAGGAAAGAGGTATGAGCATGCGTCAGAATTTGTCCATTCTTGTTGAGAACCATTCGGGTGTTCTTGCGCGTGTCGCAAACCTCTTCGCACGCCGCGGATTCAACATTGAGAACCTCGCGGTCGGCACCACACAAAATCAGGAAATATCACGTATCACCGTAAGCGTCGTTGCGGACGAAGAACAGATCACACAGATCGTAAAGCAGCTTCATAAGCTTCCGATCGTGCTGAAAGTCAAACGGCTCGAACCGGATGCGCACCTTACCAGGGAACTCGTATTTATCAAGGTGAAGTGCGATGAAGTGTCCCGTACGTCGGTACTTCAGATCGTAGATATTTTCAGAGGTCACATCGTCGATGTATCGCCCTCTACGGCAACCGTCGAAATATCCGGGAACGACGATAAGATCACGGCTCTTTGTGAGCTTCTGAAGCCTTTCGGCATTCTCGAAATGGTCCGTACCGGTCTGATTGCGATCGAGCGCGGTGAGCGCGTCCTTTCGCTCGACTGATCAACTATCCCTCTCCCCCCTAAGCAAATCATTTGATTTGGAATAAATTTTGTCGCATCGACAACGGAGGCCACCATGAAAAAGATTTACAAAGACTCGGAATGTCAGACACACGCTTTGGATAACAAGACGGTAGCCATCGTCGGTTACGGAAGCCAGGGACATGCTCATGCCTTAAACCTTAAAGAGAGCGGCTACAATGTCATCGTGGCTCTTTATCCGGGCTCCAAGTCCTGGAAAATCGCCGAAGATGCCGGACTTAAGGTCATGGCAACGGCGGAAGCTACGAAAGCGGCCGATGTTATCATGATTCTGATTAATGATGAAAAGCAGCCGGATATGTATGAGAAGGATATTCTTCCTAACCTTACGGAAGGCAAGGCTCTCGCCTTTGCCCACGGCTTCAACATTCATTTTCAGAGAATCGTACCGCCCAAGAATATCGATGTATTCATGATCGCGCCTAAGGGTCCCGGTCACACCGTCCGTTCCGAATACACAATCGGCCGCGGTGTTCCCTGTCTCTACGCCGTATTCCAGGACTACACGGGAAACTGCCGTGACATCGCATTCTCCTACGGACACGGCATCGGCGGCAGCCGCGCCGGTCTTCTTGAGACATCTTTCCGCGAAGAGACCGAGACCGATCTTTTCGGTGAGCAGGCCGTTCTTTGCGGTGGTGTATCCGAGCTGATGAAGGTCGGATTCGAAGTGCTCTGCGAAGCCGGTTATGATCCGGAGAACGCCTATTATGAGTGCATGCACGAGATGAAACTGATTGTTGACCTGGTCTACCAGGGCGGATTGACCCGCATGCGCTATTCCATCTCCGACACAGCCGAATACGGTGACTATTGTGTCGGCAAGCGCATCATCACAGCCGAGACCAAGAAAGAGATGAAGAAAGTTCTGGCCGAGATTCAGGATGGTACCTTCGCCAAGAACTGGATTCTCGAAAATCAGTGCGGCCGCATGAACTTCAACGCGAGAAGAAGACTTGAGTCCGAGCATCCGATCGAAAAAGTCGGCAAAGAGCTCCGTGCCCTTATGAGCTGGAACGAACCGAAGAACTGATCCGCCCCGTAAACTTTACCATGCGGTGTCCGTTTCCCTTTGAGTAAGCCTTACGGCCGACTCAAAGAGAGCGGACACTTTTTTGTGTTAGAAGCCTTCGATAGGACAGCCGTAACTGTTTTTCTGTGAGGAGCTGCATTTTTACGAAAAAACCGCCCTCTTCTTCCCACGTGTTCGTTAACGGGAGAAAAGGGCGGTTCAGATCAGACAAAAGCGCTGTTGGGGTTCAGAATACGATCAGGCCTTGAAGAGTCCGTGCAAATTGCAGTACTCATATACCTCAAAGCCGGTCTTCCCGTCCGGAAGCACAAAGACCGCGGCCGGTGCATCATCCGGTGTCAGGAACTTCGTATACACTTCACTGTCCGTAACGAGGGCGATCCACTGGATATAGTGTTCCGGAGTCATCGGATGCGCGACGCTTCCGACGGCCACATCAACCTTGTTTCCGTTTGCGGTTACGACCGGAATATGCTTTTCTTTCGCGGCCGCATCGTTCTCGCCCGCCACAAGAAGCTTCATGGGCTGACCGCAGCAAACGAGTGTCCCGCCGCCGCTGTGAAGAACCGTTACGATATTGCCGCAGATCGGACACCGATACACTTTAAATTCACGTGCCACAATGATTACCTCCTTTGTACTTAAAAAAATCATTCTTAATAGTTCTTGGACTGGATCTCAAAATAGGACTGGGGGTGCTTACAAACCGGGCAGACCATAGGTGCGTTCTTAGCGATATGAATATGTCCGCAATTGATGCATTTCCAAATGACGATTCCGTCTCTCTCAAAGACTTCACCTTTGTCGAGTCTGTCTGCAAGAGCTCTGTAACGCTCCTCATGTACCTTCTCGATCTTGGCGACCCCTTCGAATAAGGCGGCGATCTGGTTAAAGCCTTCTTCGCGTGCGTCTTCGGCAAATCCCTTATACATCTCGGTCCATTCATAGTACTCGCCGGCTGCGGCATCCAAAAGGTTGGTCTTGGTATCCGCAACTTCGCCGCCGTGCAATGCTTTGAACCAGAGCTTGGCATGTTCTCTCTCATTACCGCTTGTTTCTGCAAAGATATCTGAAATCTGGACATACCCGTCTTTCTTGGCCTGGGAAGAATAATAGCTGTACTTGTTGGTAGCCATCGACTCCCCGGCAAACGCCGTGTTCAAATTCTTTTCCGTTTTTGAACCTTTCAATTCCATTTTTCTACCTCCCTAGAAATATTCCGAATGCATATTATGCATATACGGCAGATATGTTTAATGGCGCTATGCGACTCCTATTGCAAATTCTTACATTTGCCGCACAGACCCGCAGCACGAACATCAAATTCTTCCATCTCAAATTCCTTAAGCGACTCCGGAGTATGGCATCCTTCGAGCGAAAAATCGAATACAGACTGACATTCTCTGCAATAGAAATGTCCGTGATTATCGGTATAACCGTCAAGCCGTACTTCGCCCTCGCCCATTTTGACAACACGAATCAGGCCTGCCTTTGTCAGAGCATCGACAGTATTGTAAATTGTAGTCTTGGAAAGCGACGGGTTGTCCAGCTTAAGAGAACTGTAAACAGTCTCCACGGTAGGGTGAATTCTGTTTTCCAAAAGAAAACGATATACGCTGATTCTTTGAGGAGTTAACCGAATATCATTTTCGGAAAACCGGTTGATAATCATTTGAACAATATCCGGATTTGTCAAAAAATCCCCTTCTTTCTTCACGAGCCATCAAGATTGTAATGTTTCCATTATAATAATGCTTACGCCGTTTATTGTCAAATCTTTACGATGGTTTACGGGAGATTTCAGAGCTTCTTTTTCTTCTTTTTCTTCTTTTCCTTTTTCCCGGATTTCTCCTTCGAAAGATCCTTCTCTTTTTTCTTATTCTTCTCCGGCTTCGGAAGGACTTCTATCTTTTCGGCCGGTATCACTTGTAACTTCTCGGCCGGAATTGCGGTTATTGCAGGAGTGGCTTCGAGAAGCGAAGAGAAAAATCCGATTATGTCCTCAAGCCCCTTTCGGGACACGCTGTAGAATACCCGGCGTCCGCTTTTTCGAGCATCGACAAGACGGTTATCCAATAGCACGTTCATATGGTGCGAGAGCGTAGGTTGCGTAATCGGGAAATGCGTGAGGATGTCCTGTGCACACAGCTCGCCTTTTTCGGATAACAGACGGAGGATTCGTATACGATTTATATCGGACAGCACCTGAATCACTTCGAAATTTCTGCCCGGCAAACTGTCCGCCGCAGTCTTCTCCTTGCTCTTCGCCATAATTCTACTCCATTCCCGACCTTATGCGATCAGTTGGTCCTTGAGTGCTTCTTCAAATTCCGCAAGATTGGCCATTGCTACGATTTCCGTATTGTCTTCGAGCAGTATTTCCTCTTCGCCCTTTACGAGAACGGTAAAAGGGATCCCCATTTTTCTCATCAATATCAGCTGAAAATCCTTGCTCTTTCTGGTGCTTAGATAACGGTCCAGCATGCGAATAACCTGCTTGGCATCTTCTAAATAGATTCCCGAAAGCCTCATCAGATGGTCGACTACATAAATGCTGAAAACATCGTCGAATTTCAGCTCCTTTTTGCCCGGGAAAACGGAGGTATACGCGGTAACGGCGAGTTTGGTAACAAGATGCAGACTCACAAAATCTTCGAACGGAATCTGAAAGCTCTTCACATTAGGCGAAAAGATCTCCTTCATCTGTTCGGAAGTCAGTTCCTTCTTAAGTTCCTGAATTCTTCCGACACGATTCAATATTCTGGTCTTCGGAAAAAATGTTTCCTGACCGGTATGCGTAGATTTATGGATAAACCAGGACTCCGGAATCAGACTCATTCGTTTCCAGCGATATAGAGTCCCGTATGAGATTCTTGCTGCCCTCAATAAATCATGTTTGGAAATCAGTTCTTCTTCTGCCATATTGCCACCCCGCATAAAATAAAGCTGCAGCGCAGTTCAACACACGCTACAGCTTGATTTTAAAGTAACAATGTTACAGGCTATGTACGGATGTGTGGCAATATGCTTGCCGCTTTGCGACAGCTTAAAGATCGAAAAAAGTATTCCCGAAATAATTGCCGAGGCTGACCCAGTTATCCGCGTTAAATATGTTGACGAGCTTATCCTGGAAGAATATAAATCCGATCACAAAACTGATGCAGATCAGAATCACGAAGATGAGCCATCCGATCAGAATTGCCCTGGAGAGACTCTTCTTGCTCCTGTTCTTTCCGCCAAAGGAAAAGGCAAGAAGGAGAATAAAACCGATTACCGGTATGCAGGTCAGAATAAAATACCAAAATACACCGGCCGTAGAGAGCGGTCTGTATTCCTTGGACAAGATCGGGTTCACCTCGCCCTTAACCGGCGCGTTCTGTGCCGTCTGTCCAGACGAAACCTCCCGAGGCGGTGCGGCCGGTGTCCGGACCGGAGCCTGCGCGGCGGCCGGTGCGGTTGGTGCCGATATCGGCGCAGAAGGAACCGAGGGAGCGGGTACAAACTCGACGGCCGCAGGAGTTGCTGAAACCGGTATTGCCGGTGCGGGCGCCGTCCTGACACCGGCCGGTACAGAAGCCACAGCAGGTGCGGATTTCTGTTCATCGCGAAGAAACACCGAGCCCGGCCTTACAGAAGCGTCAGCGACCGGAGGCGTCAGCAACTCCGGTTCTGTCGGCGCGGCAGGACTGGCAGGATAGGCAAAATCCGGTGAATTCTCGTTGTACAGGTTGGAATGTACGGCGTTCTCTTCAAAAGGAACCGTCTCTATATCGGAAGAGGCATCGTCTGTTATTTCAGCCTTTCCCATAGCCGGCTCTGCGGGGACTTCAAAATTCATTTCATTGCCGCACTTGGGGCAAAAAGAAAATCCATCCATAACATCTGCGGAACAGATCGGGCATTTCATATTATCTACCTCCATTATTTGCGGATGATCCGTTATTAATTACATTAATTATAGCATAGCTGCGGTCAAACACTAAATAATCTTACAGGCTGCCGGAAAACGAAAAAAATCCCTCAGACGCCTACGGCTTCTAAGGGATTCTGTGTTTGGTGGGTAGTATTGGGCTCGAACCAACGACCCCTTGCATGTCAAGCAAGTACTCTAACCAGCTGAGCTAACCACCCAAACGCTTGATAATTATAACGGATACCGAAGAATCTGTCCAGTATCAATTTCCATTTTTCCGGGAAAGTCATCCGCCCTTCAGGCATCGTATATTGTATCGATTGTTTACTATTCAGGCATTCTGGCGACGATAACCTGCCCCGGCATCAGATTGATCCGGTTACCCCTCTGCCCGAGCTTGGTCTGCTGAATAAGCGTACCGTCACTGGCGTATCGGAAAAGATCGTCTCCGTTAAGAGACCAATCCGCCTGCAGGACAAATGCGATGGTCTTGTCTGTCACATTGGCCGCAACCAGATAATACGTGTCTTCCTTCTTAAACGCATAGGTCATAAGACCTTCCTGGGCATTAAGGACCTGTACGGAAGTTCCACCGACCGCGTCACTTAGAAAGGAAGCCGTATCGAGAAGTGTCTTGTTATTTACGGCAGACAGCAATATCGACTCGGGTGAATCACCTGCCGTCGAGAATTGAAGCGCCGTATCCGCATAGAGCGGATTCCGGCTGACCGGAAGGTTCGCCATGACGGCATATGAGTGATTTCCGATATCAGACAACAGCATTGCCGCGCAATCTGCGGCGGTAACGGGCAGTTCCGTATTAACCTCTTTATCCGATACGGTTTTATTCAGGCTTACAGAGATTGATGCCGATCGAATCCACTCGTCGGACACCTGCTGCACGTGTAAAGGTGTCCGCGGAATCTGGTCGATATATATGCCGTAGCTTAGAGCAATTGCCTCTGCTGACGTAAGATTTGTACCCTGATCCTGAGACTGGTTCGTGACAAGAAGAGAGCTCGTGTGATAATCGGCCGATGATAACATGATTCCGCCTTCGTAATTCATACCGTCCAGAAACACAATCTTATCTTTGACATCAATATAAAAAGGAGAAGATTTGATCACTTCCATCATATGGTTCACGTAAGCCGATCTTTGAAGGTCCGTCGAAAAAACACCGTCCGCGTCCGAAATTTCTACGACCATCTGCGAAAACAGCATGCTCCACGGATATGCCATACCGTTCTCGACCCGCATCTTGCCATATGGATCCTTAATACTTCCGCACAGATACTCCAGTAAATTGTCTACATCTTCTTCGCTTGCGGAAGATCCGATTACGAACCACGGAGACGCGGCAGCATCGCGCACGAGCTTTAACGAGGATTCGAGCGAGCGCACGCCCGAAGGCAATACCTGCTTATCGATATTGTCCAAACCTTCGTTGCCTCCGGCCAGCGTCCAGGCTTTGGAATCAATTCCAGACTGGCCAATCGCCACATTTTCCAGCCGGATCAGATCCGGTGAAGCGTCGATTACTGCCGAACTAAACGCGTCGGGAATGACCGATGCGGCGGTCTTCTCAAGTCCCAGATAAACCCTGTCAATATTGAGCTCGCCCTCACCGGTAAATCCGATATTCAATCGGATTTCTCCGGTAGACGTCCCCGTTACATCCGAGGGCAGTGCAAAAGTATACGTATACTGCTTCCATCCGTTTCCGACGTCGGTAAATGTAGTCCCGGCCGAAGTGAAATTGCCGGAAATCCAGACCATAACCTCACCCTTCGCAATACCGCTCTGCTTAAACCAGACATTAATCTGATATATGGATCCCGCCTGAAAAGGGGTCTCTCCCTTTGCCGCGATTACCTGTGATATATAATGCGGCTGCTTGACTTGATCGGCTGTTTTCCCGATCAGGTGCAGTGAAGATATTCCTCCGCCGGAAGGTGCCTTATCCTGCGTCTCTATCATGGTCTGTTCGCCGAAAGCCTGCCAGGAAGAAACCGTTTCCGAAGGCAAAGCCGTTACGGCCTGTGTTTCGGTTATGGCGGCAGGATCGGAAGAGGCGGCTGATACGGATGGAACCGATGTGGACGATGCGGCAATATAACACATATCACCGTCGCGAAAAATATTCTCGCTCTGCACATCGGCAAAGCGTATACAAGTAAACAGCTGCGTTGTCTGCGAAGAGATTCCCTGAGAAAGGATAATTTTACCGTCCGAAGACCCCATGGCTTCGATCACATTGTCTGACAGCGCCGATAATTGTTTCCATTCATCCGTATCGGTATTCGAGCAAAATAAGGAACCGGATGAATCAAGAATAATCATCTCGCCGGAAGGAAGCAGCATGATTTTCTTGATTGCCAGAAGGGTTCCGGAAGGATCCCTGGCCGTTCGTGATACAAAAGAAAATTTGCCGTCCGCGGCAGAATATGAGCCAACTGCAAGTTCACCGTTGCTCCCTCCGAGAACGAACACGTCATTCAAATAATCCGCGGAAACCCAGTCTGCAGATTCGTAGTCACCGGGCATCTCCTCCCGCGAAAGGACCCGGAAGAGTATTCCGTTTGACGTAGTAACGAGTGCGCCGTTTTCACCGGCAAAAAGCACCTCGCTTCCGTTGCCGGCAGAGGTATGAAGCGTCTCCGATGTCCTGGAATCCACTCTTGAAACGATGCCGTCCGAACACATCAGTACCGCGCCGTTTTCACCGGCGGCCAATCCTATTTTCCCGATAGCGGAGACCGTCTGAATAAGAACCGGATCTGCGGAATCAGACGAAAATGTATTCCAGGCTTTGCCGTCGGTGGAGATCAGGAAAGAACCGTTTGCTGTTGCGGCGTAAAACCGGTCGTCTATATAGGTAATTCCGGCAAAATCCTCCGTCAAGCCGGTGTCGATGACGACAGGCTGAGCGGATGTGACGCCCGATATGAGGAGTCCCTTGCTGCCTACGCCGACCGATAAGGCGGGAGACGAGGAAAGTGCGAGAATGGACTGCCCTTCCCTGGTGTCTTCCGGCACAGCAAGAGTATTCCACAGACCCAGCTGATTCATTTCAAATCCGGTTACATCCGAAACCAGTTTCGTAATCATTTCACCGTTTTCGTCGAGTGACATGATGCGGATCTTTCCGCCCACGAAAAAATGATCGGCATAATACGTATCCGAAGCCTTGTCCGGCAAAACGAAGACCGAATTTGTTGTGGCGCCGGAAACCGTATAGATCTGATCATACTTAACGTCTTCAAAAGACGGATTCACGACAAGATTTGATGTGGGAATATATGGAATATTGATTCCGATTCCGCTGACCGCGTTTCCTTCTGGCGCGGCCTTTACAGACACGACCGGCAAATCGGATGTAGCCCCGAAAATATCAAGAACCGCAATAAGACCTGCCGATGCCAGAAGGACAACTCCCAGTACAATGCAGGCGACAATAAACGGCCTCTTATGAATTCTTTCCGGTATATGAAACATGGATTACCCCGCCTCAACTTTTCGCTTTGTATAAGACGCTCTCAGATAAAGTATACAGATAATCAGAAGAAAAGTAGACGTCAACTCGATATAACCGAGGGAATTCAGCCATTTTTCTTTTGCGGAGACGAGCGTCGGCAATGCTCCACCCAATATATTGAATATTACATGTATCGCAATGGATACAAAAATGCTGTTTGAATACAGATACGCATATCCGAGAATGAGTCCGCAAACAAAGGCGTAAATGATCTGAAGCGGCTGTAAGTGCATACAGGCAAAAATAAGGGATGTCAGAACAATGGCCAACCCCGGTCTCATTGACTCAAGAAATTTACCAAGGATAATGCCACGAAAAATCAGTTCCTCCGCGATCGGAATCAGAAGGCTGATTCCGGCGATATAAAACACGGTTTCGCTGCCGCCTTGAGGACTGATATCACCGACATTTGTCTGATAATCATTATAAAGACTCTGAATAACATAGAAGCGCGGAGACAGCCATTCAACCCCGATAAAAAACAAATTCACCAGGCCGAGCATCCCGAGCCCGATCGGCAAGGACATCAGGAACGGACCGGGTCCCGGCATCCGCCTTCTTATCAGATCTCTTGAAGGCTTGCCGGCGGCGATAAACCAAATGGCTAAGAATACATATGTCACGATAGCGACCAGAGCGGTGTAGGTTCCGGCCCGGGTGGATAAAAGAGAAGCTGCGCCGTCTTCCGGATATATCACAACGGTCAGCACGCCGGCCACAAACTGGGCATAATAATAGAGTGCCACTCCTGCGAGCGGCACCAAAAAAGTTCCTATATGAATCTTTTGCGGCTTATTCATCCCCTGAAGTCCTTTTTCAAAGAAGAGGAAGCGGAAAAGCGGCCGATAAAAACATTAAAAGCCGCGTCCAGTTCGTTCTTGTCTTTTATTGAGAAAAAATACTGGTCACCCGTTCTTGCAAACTCCGTTCGCATTATTACGAGTTCCGGATCCGAATGATTGCCGTCGTCGGGTTCATAATTGTACATCACAACGTATTCCCGACCGGAAAGGGAAAAGGAATCAATAATAGACAGATAATACTCCTTGCCGTTCGACGCATCGCGTAAAACGGCAAGGGCATCATCTGCCTTATTCAGCCCCGCAGCAGGAACAGGCCTGCCCTGCGGTTTACTCTTCTTCGTCTGTGTCGTCTTCATCGTCAATTTCCGCTTCTTCACAAAGGCGGTCATATTCGGCGTAAACTTCATCAGCCTCTTCATCTTCAAGGCTCATCAGGCCTTCTTCTTCACCCTCAAGCTGAACTACCTTGGTGATAACAAGTTCGGGTTCTTCTTCATCAACGGTTACAAGAACACAGTATGCCTGATTCTTATATTCAAAATCGTCGACAACAGCAAACTGGTACTCTTCCCCTGTCTCCGCATCTACCATTGTGATGATCGCCTGCTCCTCATTGCCTTCGGCACAGTCGTCTTTACATCCGTCATGACCGCATCCGCAGCCGCAATCTTCAAAAAACATATTCTTCCTCCTATTATGCTCTGATTCAATAATTGTCACTATAAAAAGGACAAACTTGGTTCATTATATCACGAATCACTTGTCAACGCGACGACTTTCAAGGTACTCGCGCAGAATGATTTCTGCGGCGACCTGATCGACAACCTTCTTCTTCTCTTTCCCGGACACTCCGGTCGCGAGAAGATACCTTGACGCAAGAACCGTCGTATATCTCTCGTCCCGGTATTCCGGATCAATTCCCGTTACCGACTCCAAATCCGTGCCGAAAAGCTGTGCCTTGCGTTCGGACTCACTGGTCTGCCCGTCGGTTCGTCTGGGCTGGCCGATCACAATCTCCGTCACGTCTTTGTCCTTAACGATATCCCGAAGACGATCCAGTGCATAACGGCTGTCTTCGCCATTCCAGGAGATGGTTTCATATCCTGAAGCCGTAAGATGCAGCGTATCGCTCAGGGCCACTCCGATCCGTCTGGTACCGAAGTCGATGGCCATTATTCTCCCCATACTGTTTACGTTTACCGGTTCAAATTCTGGCAATACTCACGTATGATTACTTCCAGAAGCTCGTCCCGCTCCATCCTTCTGATTATTCCCCGTGCACCCTTATGATTTGTAATATAAGTCGGGTCCCCCGACATAAAATAACCTACCAGTTGATTCACCGGGTTATAGCCCTTCTCCTGAAGAGCCGACAGGACATACCGCATCAATTCGCGCGCGTCTTCCGACTTGTCCATATTAAAAGAAAATCTTGCGGTCCCAGAATCCACCATCAGAACACCTCCCATACCGAAAAAATTGAGAGAACGACTGTTCTCTATGATTGTATCATGTTTTAATGAAAAAACCAAAAATCAGTCTCTTATTTTTGATACGGTTCTTCCGTAAAGCTCGCCTTCCGCGCAGGAATCCACGACAACCGAAACGGTATTCCCCTTCTCAAGCGACACGTCCGGTTCGATGTGGACCCGAACATAATCCCGGGTATAGCCGGTAAAAAATCCGTCCTCGTCTACGGTTTCCAGAAGCACGGAAACGGTTTGTCCGACGAAGGTCCTGCCGTACGCTCCGGCCAGCCCGCCGGCAAGAACAAGAAATTCATCGCGCCTTTTTAACTTGATATCCTGCGGGACCCTTGGAGTCATTTCGGCCGCCTTTGTCCCTTTCCTCTCGGAAAACGGGAAAACGTGGATGCCCGAAAAACCGATTTCCCGGCAGAAGGCCAGACTTTCTTCGTGCTCTTCTCCGGTTTCGGTCGGAAATCCGACGATTACATCGGTACCAACCGAAAGATCTTTAAAATACCGTCTAAGCCAGCCGATACATTCTCTGTACTGCTTCGTTTCATATTTCCGGTTCATCTTCCGAAGAACACCGTCCGATCCGCTCTGCAGGGAAATATGAAAATGCGGACAGATCTTACTCATGCCGGCTATTCTCCGGACAAAATCCTCCGTCAGAGAATTCGGCTCCAAAGAACCTAAACGTATTCTCTCGATGCCCTGAATTTGCTCGAGCCCCAGAAGGAGATCTCCCAGCGCCGAAATATCTTCTCCCCTGTCTTTCCCGAAGGAACAGATATGAATGCCGGTCAGAACAATTTCCCGAAAGCCCCTGCCCGCAAGCTCTTCCGCTTCGCGGAGAACCTCCCTTGTCTCTCTGCTCGAAACACGGCCTCTGGCATAGGGTATGACGCAGTAGCTGCAGAAGCTGTCACAGCCGTCTTCTATCTTAATATAGGCTCTGGTGTCTTCCTGGGACAGTACCGGTCCGAATTCCTGATACCTGTCGCCCGATGCATAAACTTCTCCGTACGCAAAGCCGGTCGCGTCCGGATCCTGTGAGAACTTTCTTTTTTCGAGAAGCTCATGCGCAAGACGAACGGCGGAGAGTCTGTTCTTTGTGCCGATCGATATATCGGCCTCCGATTGGCCTTCCAGCATTTCGACGTGGCATCCCATGGCAACGACAATGGCTCCGGGATACTTTTTTTTCGCGCGCCGGATCATCTGGCGCGATTTCCGGTCGGCCTCCGCCGTTACCGTACATGTGTTCAGCACATAAACATCGGGGCAGGTGTGTCCTTCTCCTTCGTTCTGTGCGCAAAACCCGGAAGCCTCGAAAGACTGCCGCACGGCATCCGTCTCATAGCGGTTCACCTTACAGCCGAGTGTCTGAAACATAACACTATATAGAGTATTTTCATGATTTGTGCTGCTATTTGTTAATTCCGGCAATTTCCTTCTCCTAATATGTTTTTTGGCTTGCTTTGATTGACATGATTTTCGCCTGTGATAAACTTATTAATTACGGGGGTTCCAACCCCCGGCCTATCACACCTATTACGGGGGGGCTTACATTATGGTTCGTTTTACGGTGCAATTCAAGTCCATCACGGACGTCAAGGATTTTGTCCATACGGTTAATTCATATCCGTATGACGTAGACCTTTCTTCCGGCCGCTATGTTGTCGACGCCAAGTCCATTATGGGAATCTTCAGCCTCGAATTACAGCGTCCGATCAATATAGAGATCCACACGGACAATTGCGACGATCTTGTAGAAGCACTTAAACCGTTTCGTACGGAAGGCTGATATCAGCGCTTTCCTTATTTCCGCGATTTCCGGACCGGCTTACTGCCGTCTTTCCTATGGTGTTTTCCGATGCCTGTTCCGGCATCTTTTTTTATGTCCGTTTTTTCCCGGACGCCCCGTTTTCCCCCGCTGATCGTTTCCGCAAGTTCAAAGTCAACGCGCCTTTGAATGGTATCCGCGTTAACGACTTTCACTTTAACCGCCTCACCGATACGAAAGACTCTTCCCGATGTTTTTCCCTTCGCCTCAAGGCGTCTCTCATCAAATTCGAAATAATCATTCATCGTACGGAAAGGCACCAGCCCTTCGACGGTACTTTCCAGGCGTACAAAAATCCCGCCATGGAAAATGCTTGAAATGATTCCGTCGAAAAGATCGCCGATATGCCGAGTCATATACTCGGATATTTTCTGGTTCACAGAAGCCCGTTCGGCATCCATCGAATTGCGTTCCATCAGCGAGCTGTGATCACTCACATCGACAACCTGCGTCGAAAAATAGGTCTTTTTCCCTTCGTCATGAAGATAGCTCTTAATGATCCGGTGTATGTAAAGATCCGGATATCGACGGATCGGCGATGTGAAGTGACAATAGCATTCCGACGCGAGTCCGAAATGTCCGAGATTCTGTTCGCTGTAACGCGCTTTCGCCAGCGACCGCAGAAGGATCTGAGAAAGTGCCGGCGTAAAAGGCTCATCTTTGATCTGATTCATAAGTCCGGACAGAAAGAGCGGCGTAGGTTTGTCGTGTGCGCGCGCCTGGGCACCGAATAATTTCGCAACATGGAGAAATTCCCCGATCTTAATCTCATCGGGATCTTCGTGCACCCGGTACACAAACGGATACTTCATACGGGAAAAGCGTTCTGCCACAAATTCATTGCACAGAATCATGAATTCCTCGATGATGCCGTTCGCATAATTGATCGGATACGCATAAATATTCGTCGGGTTCCCTTCTTCATCCAGATCCACATGCGTTTCGGGGAAATCAAATTCGATCGACCCTCTGCGCTCACGCTTTTCGGTCAGAATATCTTTAAGTTCTTTCATCGTCTGGAACATCGGCACGAAAGACGCGTACCGGTCCAGATATTTATCCTCGAAAAGAACTCCGTATACTTCTTTATAAGAAGTCCTTGCATCGCTCTCAATGATGCTTTCATAGAGATCCCCGTCGATGACTTCCCCGTCATAGCCGACCGTCATAGCGGCGGTGAGCGCAAATCTCGGCACATTCGGATTCAGGCTGCAAAGACCGTTGGACAGTCTGGGCGGCAGCATCGGTATCACTCTGTCCACAAGATACACGCTGGTCGCTCTGAGCCGCGCCTCGGTGTCCAGAGCCGTATTCACCCTGACATACTCGGAGACATCTGCTATGTGCACGAAAAGCCGATATCCCTTGCCATCCATTTTCTCGATCGATATAGCATCGTCAAGATCCTTGGCGTCCTCGCCATCCATTGTGATGGTCTTAAGCGTCCGCAAATCCCGCCGTCCTGCCGCGACGGCGCGTAAAATCTCATCTCCGGTCGGATGGATCGGAAACTTTTCCGCTTCGGCCGACACCGCTTCCGGAAAAACAGGGGAAAGACCGTACTGCTTCAATATGGAAAGAATCGCGACATCGCTCCTTCCCGGATCTCCGAGAACCTCCAGAATTCGGCCCTCATAGGATCCGCCCGCCCCGGTGGGATTCAGTATCTCACAGACAACCTTCATACCGAATGGAGCGCCGTTCAGGTTGCGCGAACGGACCAGTATCTTTCCGTATTGGGTGGAGTTGTATCCGGCGTCCGGTTCGACGACACCGTCAAATCCGGCTTCCCGTAAAATACCGACGCACCGGTTAACAATTCCCAACGGTCCGCGCGGCAGATTGTCGGAAACCGGCGGTACGGGCAGCGAGCGCGTATTGTCGAAAGCGCCCTTCGGACGCCTGATCTTGCCGGAGGCGTGCTCCGGCCTGGCGGTGTCCTTCGTATTTCCGGATTTGCCGGCATTCATATATGCGGAAAAAGAATGGTTCTTCGATTTATGTCCGTTTTTTGGCTGTTTTTTTGCCATAATATATTACCTCATACCGCGCCATACTCTCTCGCGGGTGTACGTTAAGTATACCAAATTTCCGGGCTCATAATCCGGCAGGATCCGAAGTGCCGGACGCCCTCCGATCGTGAAGCGTCATCGGCGCATTTTCATAGACTCTAAAAAAAATCGAGGCGATAAAAAAGTGCCGGTCTGAATCCATCAAACCGGCACTCGTTTCATCGTTGACTTGAAATTCGCGTGAATTACAGATTCCTCGCAATAATCAAATAAAGAACTACGGTAATGACTGCAAAAAGGATCGCCAGAAGAGATGTAAAGCGCTTAAGCTTCTTATCGATCGTTCTGCCCTTCTCTTTACCGAAAAAAGTATCCGCTCCGCCGCCGATAACACCCATCCCCTTATCGTTACCTTCCTGAAATACAACAAGAAGAACCAAAGAGATACAAACGATAATATCGACTACGCCAAGTACAATCGCAAAAACATTCATCTATTAAGCCTCCAACTCATGAGTACAATCCTTAAGATCCGCTCAATTCTATCATACAGTTCCTAACCGTGCAAGCATCGAAGTCAAATATTGGACGGTCCGTCAGGCGTTTTCAGTCTTTTTTCTCTTTCTTGTCTTAATCGCCTTATAGATCTCGCTTGCGGCGAACGGAAGAAACGCCAGAACCAGAATCGGAATCCAGGCGATCGCCGGCAGTGCTATGTTGTCAAAGACTTTGTTGACACCGGGTATGTAGATAACCATCAGAAGCAGCAAGGTCGAGAAACCTACGGCCAGATTCATCGATTTGTTCGAGAAAATACCGAGTGTAAAGACGCTTACACGTTCAGAACGGGCGCTGTATGCACGGAACAGTTCGGCCAGAATCAGTGTAGCAAACGCCATCGTTCTCGCTCCGAAGAGAGGATCCTTGTCATTTACAAACACAAGCTCAAGGCCTATGACGAAGGACAGGAAGACGGCGGTAAAGATGGCAAGGCTCTGTACGGCAATGCTGATCTTCATCGAACGGTTGATGATCGACTCGGATTTCTTTCTCGGAGGCTGCTTCATGATGTCCGGTTCGCCCTTCTCGCGGCCGAGAGCCAGTGCCGGGAAGCTGTCCGTAACCAGATTGAGCCAGAGAAGCTGAATCGCTGTAAGCGGAACGCCGATCCCCGGAATCAGGGATGCCGGTATGAGAGAGATGATGAAGATAATCAGAATCTCGCCTACATTGCAGGACAGGAGGAATCCGACGAATTTGCGAATGTTGCTGTATATGATACGGCCTTCTTCAATCGCGTGAACGATCGTCGCAAAATTGTCATCGGTCAGAATCATGTCGGCCGAATTCTTGGCGACATCGGTTCCCGTGATGCCCATCGCCACTCCGATATCCGCCTTTTTGAGAGCCATAGCGTCGTTGACACCGTCGCCTGTCATGGACGTTATGTGTCCGTCCTTCTGCAGTGCGGAGACAATTCTGACCTTATGGTCGGGCGAAACACGGGCATAGACCGCCGTTTTTTCGCATACCGCTGTTAACTCCTCGTCGCTCACCTGATCGAGTTCCGCACCGGAAAGGCTCTCGTATCCGCCCTCCATAATCCCCAGATCCTCGGCGATGGCGACGGCGGTGTCTTTATAATCGCCGGTAATCATCACGGCACGTATGCCGGCTGATTTACAAATGGCGATCGCGTCCTTGGCCTCCGTACGTGCCGGATCGATCATGCCTGTAAGTCCCAGGAAAACAAGCTCGGTTTCATGTCCGAAATCCGCATATCCCGCTGCATTATCCACCGGTTCGTGGGTCCTGAAAGCAAACGCAAGAACGCGCAGCGCTTTGGAGGCAAACGAGTGATTGACCGCACGGATTTCATTTCTTTTCTCTTCGGTAAGCGCAATTACTCCGTCTTCCGTCATGATGGAGACACAGCGGTCCAGAATAATGTCGGGAGCGCCCTTGGTAAAAGATATGAGTTTGTTCTGTTCGATATTGCCGTGGTATGTGGTCATCATTTTCCGGTCCGAATCAAACGGCAGCTCCGAAACACGCGGGTACTCTTTATTGGCGATCTCCTTGACGAAACCGACCTTCCCGGCCATGGTGACCAGCGAAGCTTCCGTAGGATCTCCGATGCAGGAATACTTTCCGTCTTCTTTGGGAAAAATCACGGCGTCGCTGCAAAGCAGTCCGGACAGGAGCAGTCTCTTTAAGACGCCCTCAGCCATAGCCTCCTCGCCCGATTCGTCGGTGATCACGCCTTCCGGCGCATATCCGATACCGGATACTTCATAGGTCTTCTGTCCGTCGTAGAGCTTTGTGACCGTCATCTCATTCTGTGTAAGCGTGCCGGTCTTATCCGAGCAGATTACATCGACACAGCCCAGGGTCTCAACTGCGAGAAGCTTTCTCATGATGGCGTTTCTAGATGCCATACGGGTCATACCGATCGACAGCACGATGGTTACAACCGCTGCGAGTCCTTCCGGTATTGCGGCGACGGCAAGGCTTACCGCCGTCATCAGGGCGTCATCCCAGGCTTCGCCCTGCACAAAGACGTCGACCGCGAATACGATAAAGCATACGATGATACAGACAAATCCGAGAACCTTTCCGAGACTGCTCAGATTCTTCTGGAGCGGAGTAACGGATTCGTCGATATTCTGAAGCTTCGAGGCAATTTTGCCGAGCTCCGTACTGTTGGCCGTACCAACTACGATGCCTCTCGCCCGGCCGTATGTGACAGCCGTGCCCATAAAGGCCATATTCTCACGGTCACCCAAGCCGCAGTCCTCACCTAAAACAGCGTCGGCATCCTTCTCGACCGGAACCGATTCACCGGTAAGAGACGCTTCCTCAATTTTCAAAGAGCTCTGCTTAAGAAGGCGGATATCTGCCGCAACAAGGTCTCCCGCGTCCAGAATGACCAGATCGCCCGGAACCAGTTGATCGGAAGCGAGGACTTGCTGTTTGCCGTCGCGGATAACCTTCGTTTGAGGTGAACTCATTTTTTTCAAAGCGGCAATGGCCTGATCGGCTTTGCCTTCCTGATAAACGCCGAGTACGGCATTGATGATAACAATAGCCAGAATGACGATAACGTCGATCCATCCCTCAAATCCGCCCTCTTGAAGAGCCATGAAAGCGGACAAAACGGCGGCGGCAATCAGAATCAGCACCATCGCATCCGCGAATTGCTGCAAAAAGCGTTTCCAGAGAGGCGTGGCCTTCTTTTCACCGAGAGTATTAGGACCGTATTCGAGAAGTCTTTTTTGCGCCTCCGCGGTAGAGAGACCCTTCTCGCCGTCTGTTTCGAGCGAAGAAAGGATGTCACTGTTCGAATGTGCATATGGCTTATCCAGCATGGTGTTTCCTCCTGAGGAATGTAATCGAAATTTGATAGGACAATTATTATAACGCAAACTCCCGAAAAAAGGAAAGGCTCTGTTGATCGTTATGTCTTTATATAATTGGCTTTGTTTTGGCCGTTAAGGGACGAAGTCGCGAAGCATCGCATTTCCGCGGAAAAGAAAAAACCCGCGATGCTTAACGCATTCGCGGGTCTTTCTGGTGCCCAGAGTCGGAATCGAACCAACGACACGAGGATTTTCAGTCCTCTGCTCTACCGACTGAGCTATCTGGGCATATAACAAACGGTCCTTTAGGACCGTCCGTTATGGCGACGCAGAAGGGGCTCGAACCCTCGACCTCCAGCGTGACAGGCTGGCATTCTAACCAACTGAACTACTGCGCCATTATGGTGGGAACAACAGGGCTCGAACCTGTGACCCTCTGCTTGTAAGGCAGATGCTCTCCCAGCTGAGCTATGCTCCCAAGACTTGACTGGAACCGCTCATTTCCGGAGCGCAATAGGAAGTATACCGAATACGGTTTGGCTTGTCAACACTTAATTTTTCGTATTGGTATTTTGTTATTGATGAAGCATCGCGACGTCCGCCATATCCCGTCGGGATGACCGCCAGATCCCGTCGGGCGATCCGCTAGATCCCGAAAAGCCGGCAGGCATTATCCGTAACGACAGCGGCCATCTCCTCCCGGTCCATTCCCTTGATTTCCGCCATCTTATCGAGAACAAGGCCGACATAGGACGGCTCGTTCCTCTTCCCGCGATACGGAACCGGAGTAAGATACGGACTGTCCGTTTCGGTAAGGAGCCGGTCCGGCGGCGTCATAGAAATGACATACGGCGCCCTCTTGCTGTTCTTAAACGTAATGGGGCCGTCAAAGCCGAGATAGAAACCCATTTGAAGAAGCTTCTCCGCCGTCTCCTCGGAACCCGAGAAACAATGGCAGACACCAGGGACGCTCCGCAGCATCTTGTTCCGCTTAAAATCATCAAGAATCGTCAAGGTGTCCTTCGTAGCGTCACGCGTGTGCAGGACGATCGGAAGATCCGCCTCGAAGGCCAGCTCGAGCTGCCTTTGGAAAACGAGAATCTGCGTATCTCTTTGGGAGAGATCGTAAAAAAAGTCAAGACCGATCTCGCCTAAGGCGACGATCCGGTTCTTTTCTCTGTCCAGCAGCCATTCTTTGAGACGGGTATAGTCGCCGTCCGTAAACCCGTCGGCATCGTGCGGATGAACGCCTGTCATACACCAGACGGGAAGTTCGTCCGTCGTCTTTTCCACGGCCGTACAAATGGCCTTTTGGCTCTCTTCCATGGTTGCGGCGGCAATAATCAGTCGGGTAAGCCCGGCTTCGCGAGCGCGGCGGAGAACCTCGTCAAGGTCCTCCGCGTACCGTTCGTCGCAAATATGGGCATGCGTATCAATTAAGGCCATCAGGACACCCCGGCACCCGGGAGACAATCGCCGTCGGGCATCAGAAGACGGTAACCGTCCGGGGAATCGGCACACAGGAGCATGCCGCGGGATTCCATTCCACGGATCTTCTTCGGACCTAAGTTTGACACGAGAATAACCATGCGCCCCACTAATTCGGCCGGATCGTAATACTGTGCGATCCCGGAAAGCACCTGACGGCCTCCCATACCGTCGTCAAGCTGAAAGCAAAGAAGTTTGTCGGAGTTCTTGACCTTCTCGCAGGAAAGGACCTTAGCCGCCTTCAGATCGAGTTTGGCAAAATCGTCATATGCGATCTCGGGTTTCTGGGAGACAGCCGGCTTTTCGGGCTCCGGCGCGGCAGCAGGCTTTTCGAGCATGTTGTTCAGTTCTTCGATTTCCTTTTCGAGATCGATTCTCGGGAAAAGAACGACGCCCTTCTCCACCTTCACATTCTTCTTAAGAATGCCTCTTCTGCCGGCATTTTCCCACTTCATATTCTCTTCGGACGCACCGATCTGACGCGCGATTTCCGGCGCCGTAAACGGCATTACGGGACTTAAGAGAGTCGATACGATACGAACCGTATCGAGAAGATTGTAAAGAACCGTCGCAAGTCTTGTCTTCTCGGAAGGATCTTTAGCGAGCACCCAGGGCGCGGTCTCGTCAATGTACTTGTTGGCTCTGGATACGACCTTGAAAATCTCGGACAGCGCTACGGAGAAATGAAAATTCTCGAAATTCTCCTCGACAACCGTCTTAAGTGATTCCGCCATACCGAGCAGCTCCTCGTCCAGAGGGGCGGTCACGCGCTCTTCCGGAAGAACTCCGTCAAAGTACTTGATTGCCATCGCGACTGTACGAGAGACGAGGTTCCCCAGGTCGTTGGCCAGATCGCTGTTGATTCGCTGAATCATCATCTCGTTCGAGAATGCGCAGTCGGCACCGAACGGCATCTCTCTTAAGAGATCGTAGCGAAGCGCATCGACACCGTAGCGGTCGGCAAGAACAAACGGATCGATGACATTTCCTAAAGATTTGCTCATTTTCGCGCCGTTAAAGGTAATCCAGCCGTGGCCGTAGATCTTCTTAGGAAGCGGCAGGTCCAGTGCCATAAGCATGGCCGGCCAGATCATCGAATGGAAACGGACGATCTCCTTGGCCATCATATGAACGTCGGCCGGCCAGTACTTCGAAAAGTCGCCGTAACGGTCGTTCCCGTATCCGAGTGCCGTGATATAGTTCGAGAGCGCGTCAATCCACACGTAAACGACATGTCTGTCGTCAAACGTCACGGGTACACCCCAGGTAAAGCTCGTTCTCGATACACAGAGGTCCTCAAGACCGGGTTTGATGAAATTGTTGACCATTTCATTTACGCGGGTCTGCGGTTCAAGAAAATTCTTCTCCTCATCGGTCAGAAGTGCTTCGAGCTTCCCCGAGAACTCCGACATCTTGAAAAAATATGCCTCTTCCTTCGCGTCATAAACCTCGCGTCCGCAGTCGGGGCATTTGCCGTCGGACAATTGACTCTCGGTCCAGAACGCTTCGCACTCGCGGCAGTATTTGCCGGAATACTCGCCTTTATAAATATAGCCCCTGTCATATAAATCTTTGAAAATCTTCTGCACCGACTGCACATGATAATCGTCGGTCGTACGGATAAAACGGTCGTTCGTTATGCCGATGCGCTTCCAGAGACGCTGGAAGTTCGCCGCGATCTCGTCGACATACTGCTGCGGCTCGACGCCCTTCTCCTGCGCCTTTTTAGCGATCTTCTGACCGTGTTCGTCGGTCCCCGTAAGAAACATTACATCAAATCCCTGCATTCGCTTATATCTCGCGAGACAGTCACATGCGAGCGTCGTGTAGCAGTGCCCGATATGAGGATTGCCCGAAGGATAGTAAATGGGTGTGGTAATGTAATACGTCTTTTTCCCGGTCATGAAAAGACCCCCTTTATAATCTGCATATCTACTGATTATAACGAATAGAGGGGCTATTTACAAACGCCGGGCGGACATTTTAACCGGTAAACGCATGGTTCCGTTTTCTTTTTTTCGCGAAATTTCGCTTAACCCACCGAAGCGGACTGCTGAAAATACAATTTGTCAAAATCGGCCGCCGATACGGGACGTCCGTAATAAAAGCCCTGATAGGTGTCGGCATTCAAAGTGGCGACCGTATTGGCCTGTTCGCGGCTTTCGACGCCTTCGATGCAGACTTCCGTGGATATGCTGTGAGCAAGCAGCACGATGGCGGAAATAAAGGAATGGTTGTAACAGTCCTTCTGGACGTCTTCGATAAAGGCGCGGTCGATCTTAACTTCGTCGACGGGAAGCTCCCGCAGATAATTCAGGGAAGAATACCCGCTTCCGAAATCATCGAGCGATATCCGGACGCCCATTTTTCGCAAATTCACAAGATTCTTTCTGCAGATTGATATGCTCTTCATCAGGGAAGACTCGGTAATTTCCAGTATGAGATTGCGGGACGGCAGGCTGTATTTTCTTAATAGAGACATAACGCGGGCCGAATAGTCGGCGCACATCAGGTCCTCGGCCGTGATGTTGATATGAAGAAAGAAATCGGGATCCACCCCGGAACACAGCCATTCGCTCATTTGCCGGATGCCGCTTTCCAGCACCCATGCTCCGACGTTGTCCATATGTCCGGTCGCAATCAGGCCCGCAATAACCTTTTCGGGGCTGATGATCTCGCGTTCCGGCGATATCCATCGCATCAGGGCTTCCGCTCCGGCCAGCCGGCCTCCGTCTGCTGATATCAGGGGCTGATAGTAAAGTATAAAGTTCTCACGCGTGTCTCGTATGGATTTCGTAAGCTGAAGCTCAAAATCCAGCCTCTCGGTCATTTCTTTTTTATCCGATGCACAGAAGATCGCATACTTCGCATTCTTGTCCGATTTTAGCTTATGAAGCGTAATTTCGGCATTCATCAGAAGTTCCTCGGCCGCATTCCCGCACGAAGGAAAAAGCGAAGCACTCATCATACAATTGACAAATACGGTCTCCGAACCGGCGGAAAGCGGTTTACTGTTCTCTGCGGTAAGAAATTGCATAAAACGTTCGACCTGAACTCTCGAGGCATGCGGCCACAAGACGCCAAATGTATCGACACTCATATGATAAAGCGATGCGCCGCTCGGGAGATACTCGGAAACGCGATTCGAAAAACCTTTGAGGATCTCATCGCCCATTGCTTTGCCGAACCGATCGTTAAACGCATGAAATTCCCTGATATCAATCAGAATCAAGGCCGCGGCAAAAACATTTCTGTCATGAATGACTTTGTCAATATCCGTATTGAGACGACGGCGCCCCGGAAGATTGGTAATCTCGTGACGGCGGCTTGATTCCTCCGTAATCTCCCGATACTGGTTCATTTCATTTAAATTGATGAGCATCCCGACGATCTTCGTCGACCGGAGGACGGTATCATAATACGATTTGCCCCGGTTCGCGACCCATACGATCCGGTCGCCTGCGAGAATCCGGAATTCACTGGAATACTGTGACGCTCTGCCCTCTATCATGTCGTTTAACGGCTCCGTCATACGTTTCCGGTCCTCCGGAAAGACAAATTGTGTTATGGAATCGATGACATCCCCGCCGTATTTCAGCGGAACCCCGGGCAGTATGCTATGGAGATTTTCCGAGAAAGATATCTCCCGCAAATCCGGATCATATACAAAGACAACCGCGGCAGTGCTGTCAATGATGTTCTGCTGTAAAGTCTCGATCGCTCTTGCTTCCGATACATCCGCATGGCCGACGGCGCAGCCGAGAATATACGGCGTATCCGCATCGGTCATATGATGCAAATAGATATGCAGAAGTACCGGACCGGCATTTTGGCGGATCATCGAATGTACAAAATCTGTCTTGGACTGTTCGCCGGAAAGGACACCGTTCATAAATTCGAGATAACCCTGTGCGGTACGCGAACGATCCTCCGGACAGACGAGAAGCAGGTAATCGAAAAAATTCATTCCTTGCGAAAAGGCAAATCCTTTTCCTTCCTTAAAAAAACGGAAGGTCTTCGTATCAGGATCGACGGAAAACGTAAAAAGAGAAACTTCCTCGAGCATCGAAAACAATGTAGCTGCGGATGTTGATTTCTCAACACCGTTTTGCGCGAAAAACCCGGATGGCATCCCCATCTTTACATCCGGCATATCCATCTTCTCCCCCATTACAAATCAAGTAGTACCTTCGATTTGATTTGCTTTTATTTTATCATTTTAATGACGTATGCATATACCGTTTTCTTTGATTCATTCCACTCTTTTGACAAAATCAGCGAAATGTCTTTGGTGGAATATCCCTCATTCAGAAGAAACGTGATGCGCTCGTTCTTTTCGTCCTCTGTCCATTCTTTCGCCGGCGCGGACGCGTCCATCCCTTTGCCCTCGACCACCAAAACAAATTCGCCCCGGGGCGGAACCGAACGGAAATGGGCAAGCGCCCCGTCGACCGTTAATCGCAAGACTTCTTCATACTTCTTGGTCAGTTCTCTGCAGACGGCGATTTTTCTTTCGCCGAGTCCCGCCTCCGCAAGATCCTCCAGTGTACGGATCAGCCGGTGCGGCGCCTCGTAGAGGATAAAAGTATGCCGGTTCCCGGGAAGCTCAGCAATGCGTACTTTCCGGTCTTTTCCCTCGGACGGAAGAAATCCCTCGAAAATGAAGCGCTTCGAATCGAGTCCCGAAAGAGCCAGCGCCGAGATGCCGGCGACCGGCCCGGGAACAACCTGCACGGGGATATCGTTATCGGCACAGTCTCTTACGAGTTCCTCCCCCGGATCCGATATGCAGGGCATGCCCGCATCGGAAACAAGAGCGATATTCTGTCCCGCCTTCAGCATGGAGACAAGCAGTTTGCCCTTCTCAGTCCGGTTGTGCTCGTGATAACTGATCATTTTGCCGTGAATTCCGAATTCGGATAAGAGAAGTCCCGTTCGTCTCGTATCTTCGCACGCGATCGCATCGACGGACGCAAGAACTTCCTTTGCTCTGGATGAAATATCGGAAAGATTGCCAATCGGGGTTCCTACTAAATACAGCATGCTATTTTGCCTCGTCCGAATAAATCGACTTCATTTCATCGGTATATGTATGGTCGTCATTGTATATAATCAGAGGCGGCATTACCTGAAAGCCGCCGGGTTTGCCATTTTTCTGCCCGCTCAGCATAAAGAGAGTCGCGGGTTTATCCGGACGCGTATGGATGAAGCGGAGCCTCATAGGTTCGATCCGGTATTTTTCGAGAAAGTACATAACCTCGGGAAGCCGTGACACCCGCTGGACGAGAACGGCTTTCCCCTGCGGCAGGAGAAGCCACTCGGCCGCCCTGGCAAAATCCCCGAAGGTCCCGTTCACTTCAAATCTCGCTTCCAGAAGCTCCGTGGATTCCTTTTCGCGATTGGTCAGCGGACCTCTTCCGGGCACGTGATAGGGCGGATTAAAAAAGACAAGGTCGTAGGAGGCCTTCCCGATATCGGACTTCTGCTTTTCCAGGTCCCGAAGATCCATGGATATGGCGGAAAGACGTCCTTCGAGATGATTCAGCAAGATGTTCTTCGCGAATATGCGCGATGCTTCCGTCTGTATCTCAATTCCGTCGATCGAGACGTCGTCTCTTCTGGCCGCCAGCAGTATACTGGCAGCACCGCAGTTGGCGCCGAGCTCCGCCGCCTTTTGCCGACGTCTTTTTCTGCCCATAGTCTGCGCGGCAAAAAAAGAAAGAAAGACCGTATCTTCACCGTATCGGAATCCTGTTTTCTTCTGTATCAGCGAAAAGCCTCCCCGGCCCAGATCCTCAATCGTCTCGGATTCCGCAATCCCCGTATCCATCAAATTCATATTGGCCCTTTCGAAAAGAAGTGCGAAAAAATGCCCTCCGAGGAATCGATCGCTCAGAAGGCATCTCTATAGGTATGATTCGCGAAAACGACACCTATCAGCCTGCGGAAATAGCGCCTACCGGGCAAGCGGCTTCGCAGGAACCGCAGTCAAGACATGCGGCTGCGTCAATTACATACTGCGTGTCGCCCTGGCTGATTGCGCCTACCGGGCACTCACCTTCACAGGTTCCGCAAGAAATACAAGCGTCAGAAATTATATATGCCATATTGATACACCTCCTATTCTGTTTGGTTTATTTTAACATCCGTATCGTCGGTCTGCAAGAATGAACGCCCCTTTTGGGCCTATTCTTCGAAATCGAGGATCTCGTCATCGATTACCTCGGCGTCCTCGCGGCAGCCGCAGCCATCCTTGCCTTTTGCTTCGCAGCCCTTCCGCGGGCACTGTCCCTGCTGGGGCTTCTTGCCTTTATGGGAAAGGACTTCGGCTTCTTCGCCGGGAACCGTGACCAGATCGGGCTCGTCTTCATTGTCGAGACGGACCGTAACCTTCTCCCTCAGGAGATCGACGGAAACGACCGTTCCTCTGCCCGCCTGAATCATGACAACATCGCCCTGTTTGGGAAGACGTGAATGCGCGTCTTCATAGGCTTCCTGCTCATATTTAAGGCAGCACATCAGACGGCCGCAGGCGCCTGAAATCTTCGTAGGGTTCATGGAGAGTCCCTGTTCCTTCGCCATTTTGATCGATACGGGGACAAAATCATTGAGAAATGCGCAGCAGCAAAGCTCGCGTCCGCACAGCCCGAGTCCTCCGACCATCTTGGCCTGATCGCGGACACCGATCTGTCTTAATTCGATTCGAGTGCGGAAAACGGCTGCAAGGTCTTTTACGAGTTCGCGAAAATCCACACGGCCGTCCGCGGTAAAATAGAAAACCAGTTTCTTGCCGTCAAAGCTGTATTCCGCATCTACAAGATTCATCTTGAGGCCGCGGGATGCAACCTTCTCCTGACACAAAGCGAAAGCTTCCTTTTCCCTGCGTTTTTTCTCTTCATATCTCTTCAGGTCTTCCTGATCGGCGATGCGAAGAATCGGCCGGAGCGGTTTTATTACCTGTTCGATGGGGAGATCAACCGCCTCCTCCGCAATATGACCGAGATCGATTCCCTGACTCGTTTCAACGACGACCGCATCCCCAAGAGTAAGACGAAACTCAGCCGGGTCGAAATGATAGATTTTCCCGGCGTCGTGAAACCGGACAGATACTACTTTAGGCATTTTTTAACTCCTTTTGTATGGATAAAAGCATTTGACAGACTGTGCTCTCAAAGCTGCAGTTCGAAGAAAGCGCCTGCGCCGCGTGTGTAACCGCGTTTCCCGCCCGTTCAATATTCGAAACGGTTAATTTGTTTTGATTCAGGATATGAATCATATTATCCTTTTTATCACTGTTGAGCAAGGAACTCTTACCCCTCACGGATAAAAGCAATACCATATCCCGAAGTACCAGATCCATAATCAGCAAAACTTCCGGGATATGGTCCTTGTTCGAATCGAACCAGGAATACCCTTCCGTAAGTGCATAGGTCTTTCCCTCAACCGGAAGTTTGAAGAGAAGCGTCATGGTCTCGCTTCTCAAGTCCGAAAACCAGGGGCTCGAAGCCAGCGCGATCGCGTGACCCGGAATCCCGTTGGAGTATCTTGCGTAGAACAAAGCGTCACCGCCGGTCAGGCCCAATCGCTTTTCGAGAATTTGAAGAATTTCCTGTTCCGTATTCGGTACGAGGGAAATAACGACGGATCTCGAAAGAATGGTATCGAGAAGGATTCCCGCATCGACAGCGGTCAGAATAAACACGGCGTATGGCGGCGGTTCTTCAAGCGTTTTAAGAAGAGCGTTCTGACCTTCTTCATTCAGTCCGTCGCCATCGATCAAATATACTTTTCGCTTGGATATCTGCGGATAAATATTGACGTCCGCGCAGATCCGGCTCCTCACTTCGGCGACCTTGATGTTCTTCTCGCCGGATGCCAGGGCCAGTTCGCGAAAATCCGGATGCGATCCCGCTTCGATATATCGGCATGCCGGACATATTCCGCATGAGCCTTGAGAGGTCGGCTGAGAGCACAGGAGTGCTTTCGCCGTCTCTTTGGCAATCAGGGTCTTGCCGACACCGGATGGTCCCGTAATGAGATAAGCATGCCCCGGCTCGCCGGAAAACAGCGTGCCGAGGCGCTCGAGGGCATATTTCTGACCTATTACGGAAGAAAATGCCATATCTTACATCTTCTCGAATTGTTCGACGTTAAGTACAAAAACCGTAGCTCCGCCCACCATGACCTCGACGGGATAGGGGATATATGCGCCGCCCATAGCAGAAGGAGTTACATTCGTGTTGATAGCGGATTGTCTGCTCGAAGAATACTTGCGGATGAGGCCCATTACTTCCTCAATCTGTTCGTCCTCTACAACAATCATCAGTGTCGTATTGCCCGAACGAAGAAATCCACCGGATGAATTCAGCTTTGTAACGCGAAAACCTGCCTTATTGAGCTCAGCCATTAATCGGGGACTGTCCTCATCGTGAACAATAGCAAAAACGAGTTTCATGTGTTAACTACCTCCCAAAACTTGCGATCAATATATTCTGCCAGCACCGTGGGCGGTGACATCGCATCCAATTTTACAATGCGCGGGTGCCTTCCGGCCAATTCCAGATAGCCCGCGCGTACCTTCTCCATGAAGCCAAGACCCTCGATCTCGAGTCTGTCCATTGTCTCCTGTCTCACATTCATACGATTATGAGCTTCCACTGCCGGCAGATCAAGAAGGAATGTCAGATCCGGCTCGAGTCCCCGTGTTGCGAACCGGTTCAGAAATTCAACCGCTTCCAGCTCAAGGCCTCTGGCATATCCCTGATATGCAACCGACGAGTCATAAAACCGGTCGCATATAACGACCTTTCCTGCCTCAAGTGCCGGTCGGATGACGTCCCTTACGTTCTGTGAGCGCGCCGCTTCGTAAAGCAGGAGCTCCGCCTCCGAAGTCATCCCGTAATTGTCACGATCCAGAAGAAGCGACCGTATCTTCTCGCCGATTGCCGTTCCGCCGGGTTCGCGAACCTGAAGAAAATCGATTCCCCTGTCGGTCAATGTACTGCGGAAAGAATCGACCTGAGTGGACTTGCCGCTCCCGTCTATTCCCTCAAACGTAACAAATATGCCTTTTTTTAAGTGCACAGTCAACTAAACTCCTTAATCATTATATCGCAACTCATATGAGTTTTGTAAAGATCTTGTTTGCATTATAGCGCATCTCTTGTGCTATCTCCACAAGTAAATCGTCGTTAAACAATATCAATCTTACCTTCTCGAATCCCGTTAACCGTAATGCCCAGCCGAATCAGTGTCTCAAGGAAACCGGCCAGCTCAGCCGTAATCCTTTCGCCGGGCCATACAAGCGGAATTCCCGGCGGATACGGTATGATCGCCGTACCGGCGATTCTGCCCGCCGTTTCTGCGATCGGAAGACTCTCTTTTCGCGCGAAAAACATCGCGTCCCTTACGTGCATCGCAGATTCCGGAATCCTGACCGCGAGGTCCTGCCAGACCCGTTCGGCTTCAATCGTGTCTTCTGCCATCGCGCGGCGTTCTTCGCTTATCCTGTAAGAAGCAAGTACCCGGCAGAGCGAGTCGAAATCCTCTTTCCTTTGCCACGGGGAAACGATCAGAACGATCCGTGTCAGATCCGCAAATTCCGCCGCGATTCCCGCGGCTTCCATCTGCCGTATCAGATCCGGCAGACAGGCCATATGCGGATCTGCCTGCAGTACGATTCTTGAGGGATCGCGTGCAAATGCCGATTCCGGAAATGAAAATGCGCCGTTTCCGATCTGTGAAACCTCTGCTTTAAAATCCCCGGTCTCCCGGATCCTGTCTTTCAGCGCTTCGCGTCCAAACCGCTCCATCCAGGCAATCGCATATTCGGACGATGCCGCAATCAGGAACGACGGACTGGACGTCTCGAAAACGCCAAGCATCTCCAGAACCCGCTCCCTTGAAACCTTGCCGCCCTTAATCGCCGCATCGGATATATGTATCTGCGAAGCCATCGTGAGCGCGGGTATGGTCTTATGCAGACTCTGCACGCAGATATCCGCTCCGGAGGCCATGGCATCCGGCGGGAAAATCCCTTTTCCGTAGACGAAATGGGAGCCGTGGGCCTCGTCAACCAGCAGTAGGGCGCCCTCTTCATGTGCTGCCGCAGATAAAGATTCGAGGTCTGCGCACTGCCCGTAATAATCGGGTGATACGAGAAGAACACCGGTCGTTTCCGGATAGCGCGCCAGAGCAGCCGTCAGGTCCTCCCTTGTCGTCTGCGGGAAAAGAAAATGGCCGTCGGGGGCTGGCACAGACTCAATAAAAGCATACTTAGAACCGAGAAGCGCCAGAGTATTTACGACCGACATATGTACGGTGCGCGGCAGGAGAAAAAAAGAATCCGGACCGGCGACAGACGCAAGCATGGCCTTAATACCTGTCGTGGAACCCGTTTCGACGAACAAAGTCTCCTTGCTTCCGTAAATACGCGACGATTCCCGCATGGCAAGAAGTGCCGGACCTTTCGGGTGATGAAGGTCGTCGGAAAAAGAAATCTCGGTCGTATCGACAGAAAGAATATCCCGTCCGTACTCTTCCGGGAAAAATCTCGCGCCGGCATGTCCGGGCATATGAAATCCCGGGTTCTCCGTCTGCCTGTACGGCATGTTCCAGAGATGCAGCCGGGATTTATTCATATTTGTGTATTCGTCAAACGAAGAGGGCATGTATTCGATTGCTCCTTAAAGATCAGTCGAGTTTAAAAGTGTGAATACCGGCTATCTCAAGCCAGATTTCCTTCTCAATTCTCTCGTTGTCTCTCTTTACATCTTCATATGTCTCTTCCGCACGGATATTGCGGCCCCAATTTCTTGGTTCGCGGGGACGCTCTGTTCTCTCGGGCCGGTCGTTCCGCTGCGCGGCATTCGGATTGCCTCTTCTGGCTCCGGCAGCCTGCTCCTGGTTCTTCTCCGGCTTGACGGAAGGATTCTGATCCGGGCGCTGTCCGCCGCTGTGCTGAGCAGTAAACGGTGCAGTTGCCTGCTGCGGCTGTCCGCCGCCGTTCTGTGCGGGAAACGATGCCGCGGCCTGCTGCGGCTGTCCGCCGCCCTGGTTCGGGTTCGGACGATCGCGTCTTCCTCCGCCTCTCTTGTCATGATAGGAATCCTGACGCGGCGGACGGTTATTACCCGGTTGTTTTGCAGTCTGCTGTCCCGGTTGTCCGGACGAACTCTGCTGATTCGCCTGCGGTTTCTGGGCAGCCGCAGGATTGCCCTGAGTGCGCTCGCGATTCCCGGATTCCTGTCCCCCGCCTATTTGCTGGGAAGGACGTCTTCTTCGGTTGTTGTATTGGTTACCGGAGCGGTTGCCGCGGTTCCCTCCCTGCTCATAGTGGCCACCGTTGCCGCCGTTCTCCGTATTCGGGCGCGAAGCGGGTTGATTGGCATTATCACTCATGATATTCCTCCTGCATGGTTGCTTCCATGTTCTAATCTCTTAACATTATAGCGGTTTTTGACGCCTCTTCAACCGGCAATTCTCCGGAACGGTTCCGAACAGGCGAACCGCCGGATTTCCGATCCCCGGCAAAGACGTTCCTGCCTTAATTTCTTCGAGCGGAATCTGAACAAAGTCTCGTTCATGCATCCGCGGATGAGGCAAGGTCATTTCTTCGGTATCAAGCACGGTATTCTCATAGGTAAGCAGATCCAGATCGATTGTTCTTGGGCCGTAGCGAATCGTCCTGATGCGGCCGAGCCGGTTTTCCGTTTCCTGCATAAAATGAAGAAGGGAGAAAGGATCCAGCGTCGTTTCAATCCGGCATACAAGATTTAAGAAACAATCCTGGTCTGTATATCCGACCGGATCGGTCTCATAGACCGAAGAGACAGCGGTAATCGTTACGGCGGGATTCGAGTCCAGAAGAGACATCGCGTCACAAAGATACTTCATCCGGTCACCGATGTTGCTGCCCAAGGAAAGATACGCTTCCCTGATATCCGAACACCCGCCGGACGGTAATGCAGCCTCCTTCATAACAGCTCGACCCCGGCTCCGTGCTCCGGTTTCCGTGCGCGAAAAACGCGCACGCGCATCGATTCAAATTCGCCTTCCACCGGCGCCTGCGGCTTTGAAACAACGACATCCACCGCATCAATCAAGGGAAATTCCGTGATCAGCGTATCGGATATCTCACCGGCAAGCCGTTCGATCAAGTCATAACGCTGCCCCTCGACGATCTCTTTCACAATGGAAAAAACAGTTCCGTAATGGACCGTATCCGTCAGCTTGTCGGAATCCACGGCATTAAGATGAGAAAAACACAAGGTCAGGTCAACGACAAACTTCTGTCCGATCTGCTTCTCAAAGCTGAAAACGCCCGTAAATCCGTGAAATTCAAGTCCCGAAAGCAGTATATGATCCGGATAATCATTCTTATTATTCATATGTCCTCCTTTGGCTGCCACTCGTTATAGAGTATGGCGCTTCGCATTTTCAGAGCTTCCGAAACCTCATAAACATCATGCACGCGTACGGCAAAGGCACCTAAGTCTGTACCGGTCAGGCAGGTCGCAACCGTTCCGATCATGCGTTCATCCACGGGCTTATCCAGAACCGCACCGATAAATCTCTTTCTCGAAGGTCCGATCAGCACCGGAAACCCCAGTCCGCAAAAAGACGGCAGCGACCGGATCAAAGTAAGTGACTCCGCCGTACTGACACCGAAACCGATGCCGGGGTCAATCATCATCTGATCGTCCCGAACGCCGGCGGCCCGTGAGATACGGATGCTGTCTCCGAGATATCGCAAGGCGTCCGCCGTAATATCTCCGGTTTTTTCAAAAACAGCCGGATCAAAGGCATTAAACATCATAACGAGACCGGCGCCGGTTTCGGCGGCGATCTTCGCAATCCCGGGTTCGCGCTTTAAGCCCCATATGTCATTGATCATCGAGGCTCCGGCCGATACGGCGGCCCCGGCGACACCGGCCTTCCATGTGTCAACCGAAATCGGAACTTTCAGTTCTTTTTTTAGCGCGCGTATTACGGGCAGGATTCGGGAAATCTCTTCCGCGGCGTCCACCGGAGTATGACCGGGTCTGGTCGATTCTCCCCCGACATCAATAATATGCGCTCCTTCGGACACCATTTGTCCGGCCCGGCGGACCGCCTCTTCGACAGAGGAGTATCGTCCTCCGTCCGAAAATGAGTCGGGAGTTATATTCAGAATGCCCATGACATACGTCTTATGAAAAAGAGGCAGCCTGAATTCTCCCGCGCAAAAATATTTGGGGGTATCGGCTGTAAGTCCCGGAAATGTCATATCGCCCATATCTGTCATTGCGCACGCCTTTCGGAGCAGATCATCCATTATGAGGCCGGTTGATCAGCGAAAGCGCTTCCGCTCTTGTCCTTGCGTCAGATCTGCAGCCGCCGCGCATTGCGGAGGTGACCGTTCTGGAACCGGGTTTGCGGATACCTCGCATCGTCATGCACAGATGCTCCGCTTCAATCACCACACAGACGGCCTGAGGATTACAGGCTCGTAAAATGGTATCGGCTATCTCGTTTGTCAAACGTTCCTGCAGCTGAGGCTTTCTCGAAAGAGTGTCTACGATGCGGGCCGCTTTCGACAATCCCAGAATTTTGCCTTCCCTCGGAATATAGACAACATGCGCCTTGCCGTGAAAAGGCAGAAGATGGTGTTCGCACATAGAGTAAAAAGGTATGTCGCCGATCAGGATCATCTCATCGTTTCCCGGTTCGTTGAACACCTTTACGTCCCGCTCGATATCTCTGTGAAGGCCGGAAAAAATCTCGGCATACATGCGTGCAACACGGGCAGGAGTCTCTTCCAGACCCTCTCTGTCCGGATCTTCTCCGACGGCAATAAGTATCTCTCTGACCGCTTTTTCGATGCGTGGAAGATCCATATTCGCGAGTGACTCTTCCGGAATTTCAAATTCGTCCTGATCCAATTCTCTTTTCCTCCCAGTTCGGGTTTATTCAGCCCCCAGCACCATCTGACGATACTGCATCGGAGTCATACCCATGTGTTTTCGAAAAGCAACGTTAAAACGCTGAGGGCTTGAAAAGCCCACCTGCAATGCGACGCCGCTAACCTTAATTTCGCGCTGCGCAAGAAGCTTGCATGCGTGATTTACCCGCACCTGCATCAGGAAACCCATTGGGCTGATGCCCAGTTCATCGCGAAATGCCCTTGTAAAATAACCCTGACTCAGGAAAACATAGGAAGCCGCATCCGCAACGGAAATTCCGTGGTCGTGATTCTCCACGAGATAATCTCTCGCAATCAGAACAAGCTCCCTAGCTTTGCCGTGCTTTACCCGAAGGCTCTCTTCCCATTCGTCGTGCAGTGCGCGTGACAGTGTGACAAGAAGTTCCATCGCCAGAAACTGCATCATCAATTGCTTGGCAAAGGCTTCCTCCCTGCTCTCTTTCATAATCCGTTCCACAAGTGAACCGATGTCTTTGCGGCTTTTTCCGGATATGACAAGATACGGGGAACTCTGCGAACCGGCTTCGTCTCCCGCCGCAAAATCCATAAAGCTCTCGAGCGTCTCGGAAGAAATTCCCTTTAATGCCGCCGGCACCGATGGACCTGTTTTTCTTTGGCCGGGAACCCGGAGTGCATTCTCGGACGGCGTGCTCAGAGCCTGCTGCGCGTCCCGGATGTTCGGTGAAAAACCAAAGTACAAGACAACCATATCCGCATGTCCGCTGATTACTTTAATCGCGTGGCTGACGTTCGGTCTGATTACAATCGAGGATTCTTTTTCGAGCGGGATGGACTTTCCGTTGATCTGGAACTCCGCACGGCCGCTTCTCAAGAACATCAGTTCGTGGGACGAATGTTTGCTGACGGTTGGAAACGGAGTACTCTTTTCAAAACTGTGTTCGATGCCTTCGAAAACAACCGGAATGGACCCGGATGCCTCCAGAATTCCTTTTTCGACGGCAGGAAGCAAATCTTCAAACATATTCTTTGTCCCCCCGGTTCTTGCGTATTCATCCGGCTATTATTCTAACATTAATAAGCAAGAGACGGCAACTTTACGAGCGTTGCCCCGTTGAATAAACTTTACGGGCGTTGCCCCGCGGAAATAATCTTTATGGGAGGAAGCGGATATTGTCGACATAGATCGAGCCTTTATTCTGCCTGTCGAAAAGAGTCAATATAAATTCACGGATCCTTAATGGCTCCGGATCAACATAGAGGAGCTGCACCGTCTGCCATTTGAGACCTTTCGCGATTACGGCGCGGCCGTCAAACCCCGAAACGGAGATAGACTTCTCTTCAAGATCCGGATTAAAGATATCGATTGAGACTCTCTTGAAGGCAGACAAATCCAGCGGGACATAGAGCGACGCATAACGGAGAATCGGAGCGAAGGCAAACCGTCCGCCGTCCGTCTCATACTCGATACGAAGCGATCCGGAGCCCTCCGTCTTGTTCAGAGTCTCGAGAAATATCTTCCCGCCGCCTGTCTTTATTTCATACACAGGCAGCAGCGCGTAATCGGATTCTTTTGTTTCAAGCCCGACAAAAGAAAGGCAGTCACAGGCCGCAAACGTAAGATCGGGCGCATACGACGCCTCGCGTCTGTCGAAACGGAAAGGCAGGATCGGAAGATCCGCGCGGTTGCGGAAAGTGGAATCATGCGGGATCGGATAATAACCGTATGTGACGCCGGTCGGCTCCTGGATGTCTTCATGCCAGACCATCACCCGTACGCCGTGAAGGATTTTCGCCTGCGCCGGTCTATAGACCAGATCCTTTCCGCAGATTGCGAATCCGCGAAGAACCGACTCATTCTCGGCGAGTTTCAATCCGTCTCCCGTATTGTCAAATGAAATCATAACCTTATTCCCGACAATTTCCACGCCGGTGCATTCCGGCGAAGACGAGGGCATCTTGGGCGTAAAATGCAGCCCGAGTGCTATGCCGGAAAGACGCCTTCCGATATAGAAGGTTACCGCCTTATCGGGAAGCAGCATATCGTGAAGACTTAAGAGCCCGACCGGCATCGGCATCTTCCTTCGAATCGCGCTCAGTCCCTCATTAAAATTGACATACCGGTACGGATCCTCAGACGGGGCGATGCCCGGGTGAAGTTCAATCAGCATCAGAGACGGGACTTCGCGACGGTCTTTAATCCTGCGGGGACCGAAAATCGAAGAGAGATCCTGAAGGAGCGCACGGACCAGAGTGTCATATTCGGCTGTAAACTCACTGTCCCTGGCATCGGGCGCATAAATAATGCCGCGAATACTCATACTTCTCAGAGGGTAGATTTTGTGGTTATAAAGAGCTGTCATCCGCCGTTCCCCGGGAATGTCCGGCAAGGGTTCGATCACCTTGTCAACATGCGGTTTCGGAAGAGCCGAAAGCAGCTTCCGGTTTCCCTGCGGCTGTTTTGCAGCGGAATTCGCAAGTGACCCCGCCGGGTCTTTCTCGTCAGATACAAGGTGGGATTCGGGCTTGGATCCGTCCGCCGTTTCCGGAGTACTCAAGGCGGTCTCCGTCGCTTTTGCTGTCGGGTTCCAATCGGCCTCCTCGATATAGAGACGGCGGTTCTTCAATATTTCGGCTAATTCGGTATCGGCTTCGAAACTCTTTCTCGAGATCCAGCTGTAAATCGCCGATCCTTCCAGGGCCAGATCCACGATTCCGATCGGATAATGAAGCTGATCGGCCAGATGATAGGCCAGAGAAAACCCGACCGAGGATACTCCGGCCAGAGCGCTGCCGGCCCTAACGGAAATCCAGGAACAGGATTTCATCAATGGAACAGGGTTGTACGAATATTCCTTGCCCTCTGTGAGAGACGTCCTCGAACAAACAAAAAAGCGTATCAGCTTCAGCGCCGAATCCTTAAGCGGAGTTCTTGGAGCACCGGTTCTGGATATGGGTACACAGAGCGGAACGGATCCGAGCATAATCCAGACATCGCCGCAGCGCAGATCTTTTACAGAAACCGTCTCACCCGGAGTCGAGAAAATAAGAGTATATGCGTCGTTCGTCGGTTTGTACGCCGGAAGCTCAAATTCAAATTTGCCGTCTTCTCCGCTTCGGGTTTCTTTGCTCCAGATAATACCGTAATCCGTATCAAGTTTTGATACTTTGCGGCCGTCGGTAGGATCCTTAACCACTTCCAGTTTAACCGGCGTATGTGTGTTCGTATATCCGTACAGCAGAAAAGGTACTCCCTGCTGAAAAATCATACCAGTTGAAAGCCAAGCGGGTAGTTGGATTGTGTCTAAAGCCATAAATAATCCTTCCTGTCCACTTTATTTTCCTTATTATACGCCTGCCGGATGAGCCGGTAAATTAGAAATTTATCTTTTCAAACATGTTCCGTAAATATTTCCTCTTTTCGAGTCCGTATACCGGAAATTATTTTTTCTTAAGTTTTATTTTTGCATATATCATATTGAAGTAAATCAACAATCCTTTATAATTTGCTTATAAATATAAAGACTTATGTCAATCATCCGCACAAAGCAGGACTATAAGTCCTAACAAAGGAGGATCTCAGCATGAATCCATACGCATCCAACGTTCAAAAGTCCGTCATCCCCCAGACGCCCGAAGCAGATGACGTATCTCGTAAGATCGGCATAATTTTTAGACAAGCCAGAAATCGTAGAAGTCTTTCTCAGATCTCACTTTCTGAGGCTGCCAATATCAACAGTTCCTACTATTGTTCCATAGAACGCGGTACCGCCAATTTGACAATCAAGAAATTCATATCGATCTGCGACGGGCTGGGAGTCGAACCGGACGCGGTTATGCGAAGTTATCTCAACTTCAACGAGAACTACAAAATAGATGATTTCGGGCCTAAAAGGCATATCAGACGCGGGCGGATGAGGCGGTAAAAGTCTTTCCTAAATATCATTTTCATGCAAACTTCCGTTGCTCCCGCTGACATTTTGCGGTTTTTTTGGTAATATAATTGATAGTATTTTGACATTCCTGCATTTAGACAGATTACTTTTTTCAGGTCACGGGAGGAACGTAAAGAATGGACATAAGAGCGGAAGCGAAAACTCTTGGCACGCAGGCGATGTATGAGGTTATTCACAAACCGGATTCGGGGGAGTCTATACCGTTTTGCTCGCATTTGCATGTACAGGGACCGCACGGAGACGAAGTTCCGGCGCATTACCATGAATACATCGAGATTATCTATGTTCTCGAAGGCTCTTTTCTTGCCGCAGTCAACGGGCACGAATTCAGCATTTCCGACAACGATCTTTTACTGGTTAATTCAAGCGAACCTCATGCTTTCCGTCGGTTCCCTCATTGTCGGTATATATGCCTTCAATTTGATCCGCAGCTGTTGTTTTCCACGACGAGAACGACCTTTGAGGCCCGATATATTATGCCTTTTATTATGTCAAGCACATCTCCGCAGAGAGTCGTACCTGCAAGTGAGATGATCATGACAAACATCGGAGAACTTGTCGAGAATGCGAACCGCGAATTCACGGAACGCGAATACGGATATGAGCTGGCAGTCAGAGCCGATATCTGCCGCATCTTTCTCTGGTATCTGCGAAAATGGCATGCACAGGGCGTGAAGATGGGTATATCGGCCAATATCCGGAATGAAGATTTCGCCCGTCTGGAAAACGTCCTGAAGTACATTGACGATAACTATATGCATTCGGTCAGCGCAGAAAAGATGGCGGCTCTGTGCAATATGAGTTACAGCTACTTTTCCCGCTTTTTCAAATCGACGATCGGCAAGACATTTTCCGAGTATTTGACCTACGTGCGCGTGACAGAAGCCGAGAAGCTTCTGGTTAGCTCAGCGCTTAACGTAAGTCAAATCGCTATCAATACCGGTTTTTCAAACGCAAGTTATTTTATCACGCAGTTTAAAAGGCATAGGAATATGACGCCGAAGAAGTTTAAGCAGCGGCTGTTGATCGATACCGCAAACGACTGACGGTTTCCCTTAAGAAAAAGACTGCCTCATCCGACTTTGCGCAAACTTTGCACAAGTCTTTTGAGACAGTCCCTTCTTATATTTCCTGATTTGTATTATTCGGTGCGTTTTTTCCGCTCACGGGGCTTATCCGTGAATTCCGGCTTCTTCTTGTCGGCATAGGTTCTTTTCTTGTCTCCAAACGCCTTCGGCACATATTTCTTTTTTTCGCCGTAGGATCCGGACTCCGCGGGCTTCCTGTCGCCGTAGGTTCTGGGTTCCGAAGGCTTCCTGTCGCCGTAGGTTCTCGGTTCCGAAGGTTTTCTGTCGCTATAGGTTCTGGGCTCCGAAGGCCTTCTGTCGCTATAGGTTCTGGGCTCCGAAGGCTTTCTGTCTGCATAGCTTCGCGGAGCATATGACTTCTTTTCGACGAAAGCTCTTGATTCGGATGGCTCCGATTTTTCGAGAGCAGGCATCTCAGCCGAATCTCTTTTCAGCTCTACGTGCACGGGTGTCCTTCCGATCCGACCGCCGTCGGTCTTTTCGACCACCTGATCAGCAAGATCCTTCGGGATATCAACGAATGAGAATTCGTCAAATATCGCAATTGCACCGATTACTTTGCCCGGAATGTCTCCGTTTGATGCGAGAAACTGAACAATCTGGTTCGGCCGCATACGGTCTTTGATGCCGACATTCAAGAAAAGTCTCTGCATTCCGGCTTCGACCGGTTTGCCATGATTGCGCATATTCGGAACAGGCGCGTCGTTTAGTTCTCTCTTCCTGGCCTTTTTCGCGTATTCCTCATACGGAACAACTTCCTGGATCTCGTCACGCTCCGTCATCGCTTCGCCGCACAGCTGCTTAAGAAGTGCCGCTGCGACATCGGCAGTCGTATAGAAATGATCATCATCTTCCGATACGTTAAGTCCTTCGACGTACTGGTCGATATAGTTGACGTAATCGGATATGTCATCTTTGGCAAGAACTTCGCTTGTTCCGCTGAAGACGCCCGTTACCCGGCTCTCCTGGACGTTGACAAGCGTCGGTATGCTGGCTCTCGTAATCTGTGCTTTGATCGCATGCTGGATATTTTTTAAGTCGATGATTTCACGTCCGACGACAAAGGTATAGGATTTTCCTGTTTTACCGGCACGGGCTGTACGGCCGACTCTGTGGACATAATACTCGTCGTCAGAGGGCAGATCAAAATTGAAAACGACTTCGATGTCATCTACATCAATTCCTCTGGCTGCGACGTCCGTCGCCACAAGAAGGTCAAGCTTTCCGGTCTTAAACTGTTTCATAACACGGTCTCGGGATGCCTGCTTCATATCGCCGTGAAGCGCTTCGACAGAATATCCGCGGGTGTTGAGCTTATCTGTAAGCTCATCGACCTTACGTTTCGTATTGCAGAAGACAAGGGCGCGCGAAACATTTCCCGCATCGATCAAACGCGAAAGGATTTCGACTTTGTTCGCTTCTCTGACCTCAATGTAGTACTGTTCGACAAGCGGTATGGTCAGTTCCTTGGCCGCGATTTTGACATGAACCGGCTCGTTCAAATACTTATTCGTCAGTTCGACAATTGCTCTGGGCATGGTCGCCGAAAAGAATATCTTCTGGATTTTTTCCGGTGTGGATTCGAGAATCGTGTCGATGTCTTCGATGAAACCCATGTTGAGCATTTCATCCGCTTCGTCGAGAACGATCTTCTCAAGATGATCGAGCTTAAGCGTCTTCCTGCGCATGTGATCCATCACACGTCCCGGTGTTCCGACGATGATCTGCGGCTTGCGCTTCAACGCGAGAATCTGACGGTCGATCGGCTGGCCGCCGTAGATCGCAACGATGCGGACGCCTTCTTTGTATTTTGCGACGTTGTGAAGTTCTTCCGCCGTCTGAATCGCCAGCTCTCTTGTCGGCGAGAGAATCAGCGTCGATACGAAATTGGATGTGTTGTCAATCGAATCGATGACCGGGATGCCGAACGCACAGGTCTTTCCCGTGCCGGTCTGCGCTTGTCCGAGAAGGTCTTTACCTTCAAGAATATAAGGAATTGTCTCCGCCTGAATCGGCGTAGCTTCCTCAAATCCCATATCTCCGAGCGCCTTTAAGATCTCTTCCGATATCGGAAGAGTTGAAAAAGATAAATTGTCCATTGTTTCTCCTGACTGCGAGACGGCTATAGCGCCTCAGTTCTGATCTTCGGTGTCCTTCTCGGCGACAATAATTTCAATGCCAGCTTCGCGGATCCTACGGACCTGATCCGGCAAAATACCGGAATCGGTTATTAATACATCAAGCTGCTCACTCGAAATAAAGGTTGAGGTCGAATTGTTGCAAAGCTTGCTGGAATCAAGCAATGCGATTCTCCTCTTGCATTTATCCGAAAAGCGGCGTTTGAGCTCCAGTTCATAGAAATTGTTGCCGGTAAGTCCGGATGCCAGTGAGAACCCGTTTCCGGAAACAAAATAACTGTCTCCGCTAATTCTTCTCAGCATATCCTCACATAAAAGGCCTTCAATTGCTCCGGAGTGCGGACGAAGAACGCCGCCGACCAGAACCGTTTTAAAATTGCTATAGCGTTGAATCTCCATGGCAGTATGAATGCCGTTGGTCACTATTGTCAAGTTCTCCAGGTGATTTATATAAGGAATCATATAAAACGTCGTCGAACTGGCATCAATAAAGATCGTCTCGCCCTCCGAAACCAGCTTTGCGGCTTCTTTGCCGATCGCCATTTTCTCGGAAACATGCATCACCGATCTGCGCATATAATTCTCATTCGGCGAGTTAAGACGACTCTGATCAGCCAGCGCCGCCCCGCCGTGAAAACGTACGATAGCACCCTCCCGATCCAGATCGCGAAGATCGCTTCGTATGGTCGCTCCGGTAACGCCGAGACGTTCTTCGAGTCTTATGGTAGAGACCTGTCCTTCTTTTTCCAGTAGTTCCAGTATTTTTTTCCTTCGTTCAAGATTGATCATGAATGCCTCCGGCAGCCTGTTACATAGTTCCATTTTAGCAAATGATTTTTATTTCCGCTATGAAGACTACCAATTCTTTTCAGAAATGTCAACAAATGATTTTTGTTTCCCGGTAAAATAGACGTATACGAACCGGTTTTGAAAATCGTTTGAAAGATATTTATCTGCAGAATCGCCAAACATTCCGACATGCTTCACTTGATCTTTGTCTATTCGATAAATTTACATCGATTGGTTTCAGCCTTACAATTAAGAAGAAATACGAAAGCATTTCGAAAAGCATCGAAAATGAAATGAAAACCATTACAGGAGGAAATTATGGCTACAGCATCGACAAAATCATCCGGAGCCAAGCCCGCCGAGAACCAGGCCGTACCGGCACAGACCGAACCGAACAATATCGCAAAAGAGATCGACGAACTCGTCCAAAACGGTCAGAAGGCTCTCGAAAAATTTCTTACCATGGAACAGGATCAAATCGACGCGATCGTAAAGGCTATGTCCGAAGCGGGGCTCGACGCACATCTGAAGCTGGCGCGTGCTGCCATCGACGAGACCGGACGCGGCGTTTTTGAAGATAAGGTAACCAAGAATATTTTCGCGACCGAATATGTATATCACAGCATTAAGGCGTCCAAAACCGTCGGCGTAATCGAACAGAACGAATATGAGGATTATGTGGAAATCGCTGAGCCGGTCGGTGTCGTCTGCGCTGTAACCCCGGTCACAAACCCCACATCCACGACGATGTTCAAGATCCTCATTTCCATCAAGACAAGGAACCCGATCATTTTCGCGTTTCATCCCTCCGCACAGAAGTGCAGCTCGATGGCCGCCAAAATCATGTATGATGCGGCAATCGCCGCCGGCGCTCCCGCTGACTGTATCCAGTGGGTCAAGACACCCTCGATTGATGCTACGACGATTCTGATGAATCATCCCGGCATCGCGATGGTACTTGCCACGGGCGGATCCGGAATGGTCCAGTCCGCATACAGCACGGGTAAGCCCGCGCTCGGTGTAGGTCCCGGAAACGTCCCCTGTTATATCCATAAATCCGCGAATGTGAAGCGCGCCGCTACCGATCTGATGATGTCCAAGACGTTTGACAACGGTATGATCTGCGCATCGGAACAGTCGGTTATCGTCGACGCGGAAATCGTTCCGGAGTTCGAAGCCTTCATGAAGGAGAACGCCTGCGTATTCCTCACGGATGACGAAATCAAAAAGCTCGAAGCTGCCGTTATCAAGCCCGGTCCGAAGCCTGCGGTCGTCGCTTCGATCGTCGGACAGAGCGCCTATGATATCGCCCGTCTTGCCGGTATCGACGTTCCCGGGAACACCAAAATCCTTCTTGCCAGACTTCACGGTGTAGGCGCCGCCTTCCCGCTGTCCGTCGAGAAGCTGAGCCCGATCCTTGCCTATTATATCGTCGACTCTACCGAAGAAGGCATCTCGACAGCCGAGAGCGTCATCGAATTCGGCGGCTTAGGGCACTCTGCCGTCGTTCACGCCGAGGACCGGACGGTCAGCGCCGCTTATGCCTCACGCCTCAAGGCCAGCCGTCTCATCATCAATTCCCCTTCCTCGCACGGCGCGATCGGCGACATCTACAATACCAACATGCCGTCTCTGACCCTGGGCTGCGGATCTTACGGCAAGAACTCCACGTCTTCCAACGTATCTGCGGTTAACCTTGTCAACAAGAAAAGAGTCGCCCAGAGGAGAACGAATATGCAGTGGTTCAAGATCCCCGAGAAGATCTACTTCGAGTTTGATTCCACGCAGTATCTCGAAAAGATGCCGAACATCACGAAGGCCTTCATCGTCACCGATCCTTCCATGGTCAAGTTCGGCTATGTCGACAAGATCCTCTACTACCTGAGAAAGCGCAAGGAATACGTTCATTGCGAGATTTTCTCCGACGTCGAACCCGATCCGGACATCCAGACCATCTACCGCGGCGTCGATGCGATGAAGAAATTCCAGCCGGACGTCATCATCGCCTTAGGAGGCGGATCCTCGATGGATGCTGCGAAGGGCATGTGGATGTTCTATGAGAATCCGGACCTGGACTTCAAGTCCCTCACCCTGAAGTTCATGGATATCCGGAAGAGAATCGTCAAATTCCCGACGCTCGGCCGCAAGGCGAAGCTCGTCGCGATTCCGACCACAAGCGGAACCGGTTCCGAAGTTACATCCTTTGCCGTTATTTCCGACAAGGAAGCGAGTATCAAATATCCGCTGGCCGATTACGAACTGACACCCGACGTCGCGATTATCGATCCCGATTTCGTTATGTCCGTGCCGAAGAGCATCACGGCCGACACCGGCATGGATGTCCTGACACACGCGATCGAGGCATATGTATCAACCTTTGCCTCCGACTATACGGACGGTCTCGCACTGCATGCGATCAAGCTGGTTTTCGAGAACCTTCTCGAAGCGTACAACAATCCCGGCAATAAGAAGGCTCGCGAAAAGATGCACAATGCCTCCTGTATCGCCGGTATGGCCTTCTCCAACGCTTTCCTCGGCATCAACCACTCCATGGCACATAAGCTCGGCGGCGAATTCCATATTCCGCACGGCCGTGCAAACGCCATCCTGCTGCCGTATGTCATCGAGTACAACGCGAAGAAACCGACAAAATTCGTCTCCTTCCCGAAGTATGAGACATTCATCGCAGACAAGAGGTATGCGGAAATCGCAAGGCATATCGGTCTTCCCTTCAACACAACCGAAGAAGGCGTCGCCGTTCTGGTTGATGCGATCCGCGACCTGAACGAGAAGCTTCACATCCCGATCCGCGTATCCGAGAACGGGATCTCCGAGAAGGATTATTTCCGCGATCTTGAAGGGCTTTCCGTCAAGGCGTTCGAAGATCAGTGCACCGGCACCAATCCCCGCGCTCCTCTCGTCTCCGAGATCAAGACAATTTTCGAAAAGATCTGGTAATTTTCAATCCTGACCTCCTTAAACAGCAGGGACTGTCTCAAGACGCGAGTTGAGAGACAGTCTCTTTTTATGTCGTTTATCTGACTTCAGCGGTTCGGCAGGGAATTCATCTTGTCCATACCGACGGGATTAGCGTGTCCCAATTCTCCTTCCTCGTGTCCGGTTTGGGATTGCAGCTTGCATAAGCACGAGCAATACACACATAGCGTCCAATTTCACGGATTCAGCGGGTAATCATTGACAAATGATCTGTTCTCCCACCGCCCTCGTACCAAATGTCCGATTTCAGAGCTGTCGAGAGCAGACCGACTGACTAGGAGAGGAATACTTCCGCTGAGACTGTCCCTTTTCTTAAAGCATACCGGAGAATGGAGAACAAAAAGAGAATCGCCCCTGCGCTGCCTGCATGAACCGGACATCCGAGGGCCGCAGTACGGAGAATGCAGGACAAAAAAGAAGCTCCCCTGCGCGTGATGCGAAGGGGAACTTCATGGCTGCCGAATAGGGATTCGAACCCCAACAAACTGCTCCAGAGGCAGTCGTGCTACCGTTACACTATTCGGCAATCTAACTTGAGCGTGCTCTGGACACATGTGCTCTCGTAACCAACGCAGACGAGTATATCAAAATTTCTGCCCGGATGCAAGCAAAAATATGATCAAGTATCGTTGATCCGAAATCGTGACTTTTCGCGAAAAATGTCTTAGCACTTGGGGACATAACATCTTTTATTCAGCACTTTTACGAAAAGCTTAAAATTGATTTTCAATTTTAATTTCGTTAACCCAATTTTCCAGGACTTCAGCCAAACGTAATTGCTGCAGCATTATACTCCGTCCGTTCTGCGGAATATGTTTTCTTTCCTCGATCATGTTACTTATACCTGTTCTAAGCTCCGTTACATTTTTACAGATAGCATTTAAGCATTGCTCTTGAATTTCTAAAGGTACCTTGTCCAGATTTACAATTACTGCATTAAAATCAAATAATAACGCTATTGTCGTATCAGATAAAGAGAGCATCAACTTCGTAAAATACTCTTCCCCTAACTTCGTCAAACTGTAAACAACTTTCTCAGGCATTTTTCCATTTTTTTCAGTTCTCCCTATGATCAAACCCCTTTCTTCAAGTAGTAATACTTTTTTATAAACAGAAGGTGTGCTAACCTTCACCCACTTAGATATATTTCTATATTCTACAGCCTTTTGTATATCATACGCTCCGCAAGGTTCTTGTTTTAATATCCCTAAAATTATCATATCAATAGCAGACATTGTTATCCCTCGCTTTTAGCATCTCTTTTAACTATATCTATAGTTTATACGAAAATTTTTTTGAATTTTTTTGAAAGCAATATTGACAATAAAACTGGCACGAAAGCATATAATATGCCCATTATTACCGACATAATAATTAAATACGCATTAATTTGATCATTTTTACTCAGACCAAATAAGCCTAATAAAAAAATTATAAAATATAGCAGGCCTGTAAATAACCCTGGTGATTTTTTTCGATCAAGCAGGGTATAAATAAAATGATCCAAAAAGTTAATGAACCCCCAAATCAATATACCTACTCCCATAAAAGCAAATTTATCCCCCAGTAAAATAAAACAAATAAAACCAGATACCAATATGGAATAATAGAAAAAAACATTGTTAGCAATCCAATGCCCATATGAAAGCTTTTCGGGCATCCATTTGTGTTCTTTCATCCAATTAGGAAAATCTCCAACAGCCTCTTCAAATAAGTGAAATGGAAAATAAACTATTAAAATGAGCGCTGCGTAAAATTTCAGATTCAAATCAAACATATCCGTTCTCCATAAATCCTTTACTGTATTTGACACTACTATAATTTATAGCACTTGTTTTATCATGTGTCAATGTATTTAGAATCTTCCCTGCCTAATACATGTATTCGTATTCCTGGTCTCTTGTCAGCTCCCAGGTAAGCGCTTTCGCGACCCAGTTCCCATCGAGATCCGCGATACCGATAAAGGGGCCTCTGTGAAGAACGATATATTCGCCTGCTGTGGGTTCCGCAGTGGCCGCGGAAGAACTGTAACGGCGGGTACCGTCCTTGTCGAGGATATAGAATCCGGTATCACCAGTCTCGTAAACGATCACGTATTGCCCGGCAATCGAGATGTAAGGGTCATTGTCCAACACAGCTGTCTCCTGCCCGGTGGATCTGGAAACAAAGTGGAGTCTTCCGCCCTCGATGAACACGATCGTATTCTCGTTTAAACCAACAAAACGATATCCCGGCAAATCTGCCGAGAATTCCCAGTCCTGGGTTTTCAAGGATACCGTATCCCCTTTATAGCCAATGGCTACCCTCGCGTTTGGGGAATCCGTGTTTTCGAAATAATTCAAACCCTCGTAATAATCGGTGCTTGCGATGCAATCGACCCCGTTGACATGGTAAACGACTCCGTAAATCAATTGGCCGTTCTTATCCAGGGTATCCGCTTCGACAGGTTTTAAATCCGGCCCGCAAATGGTCTGCCCCTTGATGTAGTAATCTCCGACATATATACATATGCCCCATTCCGAAGTGATAAGTGTATTCCGGTAATCCCGGACAACCTCAACCCCCTGATCCACAGGATTACCGGAAAAATCATACAGATTCATCGAAGAAACCCCGTTTATGACATCCGCCGGTACCATGAAATACTGCCGGCTGATGAGTCCCATAGGCGTCCCCGGAAGATCGTCTGCTTTGCAGACATCCTTTACTGTCCCATCCGGAGCTACAAAGTAAATGTATACGGAGGTCTTTACCTCCGTATAATCATCGTTCCACAAACTCAACTGATACGCGACGATCGTCTCTCCGTTTATGACCTTGACGCAGATCTCCTTATACGCATCGGACGGCAGTGGCTCCTTTATATCACAGACCTTCTTCCCGTCTTTGTCATATAGGATTACTTCGCCTGTAAACCAGTTGATCTGATAAAGGCCGTTCTCATATAGATATGTGCCGGTATCCTCCGTCGGAATTTGCGCTTTCAATTCATATGTATGTTCGTTGTAGTATTTTGCCAATGTTATTTCGTTATAGACACCAACCGGCGAAGGTTCTTCCTCATCATTAAAGAAAAAGGAGCCGATGACTTTGCCGATGCTGTCGAAAACATTGTAATAAGCGCCTTCTCCGGGAAGAATCAGATACTCGCCTTCCGCAAGGGATGCGGAAACAGGTGGCGGCACGGGCGTCATAACCGCTTCCGTTGCTGCCGATGTGCTTTCCGCAAGGGTTGTTTCGGATACGGCTAGAGTATCCGTCGCTTCGGTCACGGCGTTATCGGAAGATGTGGTCCTTGATACTTCATCCGGCATTGTGACATTTCTTCCGGCACAGCCGGCCATGAGCATGAGTGCGATAAGAACAAAAGAGACAACGGGCACTTTCTTCATGATCATAGAAGACTCTCCGCGCTAGGCGCATATTTCTCTTCCGACACCTGACGTTAACCGTTATGCGACCGACTTGATCGGCACATATCCCATATCCTTTATGAGCTGCTGACCGTCGTCGGTCAGCAGCCATTCTATAATGTCTCTGGCCAGGGGATCCGGATCCAGCGGAATGACCGCGTAAAACGGGCTTCCATATCCGTACTCGCGGCTGCCTATCGTTTCGGAAGACGGCAGGACGCCGTCTACGGCGATGAACTTCAGACCGGGCTGTTCGTACATGTTTTTCGCATAATAATATACGGAATAACCGATCGCGTTGGCACTGTTATTGTAGGCCGCGATATCGTCGATAACGTCCGCCATCGATGCCGCTACCGTCTCTGTCGAAGGAGCCATCATTACAGTATCTTTCATCATCAGCGTCAGCATAAGCGTCTGGCTTCCGCTTAGTTCCGGCCGCTGAAACGGCACGATTTCCGAATCCGCGCCTCCCACTTCGGACCAGTTGGTAATCCTGCCGCTATAAATGTCGCGAATCTGTTCGGAGGTCAGCGAATCAATCGGGTTATCCTCGTTTACGATAAAGACCAATGCGTCAAGACCGATCTCCCGCATATCCATCCTGTTGAATACGTCAAGCTCAGCGATCGTCGGCGCGGCCGGCGGGTATACGAGGAGAAGATCCGACACGCCCTCGTCCATCGCGTAATAGCTGTTATCCGTCGTGTTGAATGCGATGGTTTCTTCCGCCTCTGCCTCGGTGCATCCGGTAATTTTCTGCACGAGTCCGATCGCAAGAGGAATCGTCGCCGTAGAGCCGTCTACGATCGGATAATTCGCAAGCGTCAGTTCCTTTTGAAGATCCTGCAGCGTGACTGATTTCACCTCGGGCAGGGTATCTTGAAGGGCGCCCGTGGTCTCCTGCGGCACTGTGACAACCGGCTCCGTCTCAGCCGACGATGCGGCAACGGTTGTATACATCGGCAATGAGACTTGGGAACAGGATGCGAGATTCATCATGAGAACTGTGCTCATAAGAACGAGTGCCAAGTACTGTACTTTTCTCTTCATACCGGTCTCTCCTAATCCTTCTCGGGGTCCGGAAAATTGCCTGACCGGACGTATACTTGAAGTATAAATGTTCTGCTATAATAAGATTGACAAATATAATTAACAGGCCGCTTGTATATGTATCGCGAGTTACTGTTTACTCTCTTAATAATATCATGTATGCAATCCTTTTAGAAATTTCTATGCGAATATTCAAAAATCGGCTATGCTCGCAAAAAGAATCCGCAACTTTCTCGGAAACCATGAACGGAGGAAATCTATGATCAGGAAAACGCATCTCACTGCCCTAGCCTTATCCGCTATTCTACTGCTCTCCTCGTGCGCTGCGAATAGCAAGTCCGCCACAGCCAAGGATTATATTCAAACGCATAGTGACGAAATTTCCGCAGCAGAGTCGGCTGTGGATCAGTCCGTCGCTCCCGACGGCAGCGCGTCCGGTGCCGACAAGGGCACCGCGGCTGTTGTCGATCCCGGAAACGTTTCAACCTCCGACAAGAAGATCATCTATACCGTGGATATGTCGATCGAGGCAAAGGATGCGGCGGATGCAATCAACGAAATCAGCGCGGAGACCGTCGCTGCCGGCGGTTATGTATCCGACTCGAATTACAGCAAGATGGACGATATCGCATCCGGGTATATCACGGTGCGTATCCCGCCGGAGAGGCTCAAGGAATTCACTGCCAAGATCGGAACGATAGGAACCGTCCAGTCTTCCAGTATGGGCTCGCAGGACGTAACGGCCGATTATGTCGACCTTGAATCCCGGCTTACGAATGCCAAGGCACAGGAAGCCCAGATGCTTACGATCATGACACAGGCCGTCAAGATGGAGGATATACTAAATGTCAGAGCGCAGCTCGACTCCATACAGGAAGAGATCGAGGTACTGAAAGGCCAGCTCAGGTACTACGATAATCTGGTCGGATACTCCACCATTACCATCCGGATCTCCGAACCGGTACCCGCTCCCGTCTCTCCGACAGAAGATCCCAACAGCGGACTTCTTGCGAGATGGAGTTCCGGCTATGTCTGGCAAAACGTTGTGAAAGGCTTTTCCAACAGTATCAGCTTCGTAGCAAACACGGCGGGCTTCTTCGCTATCCTGCTGAGCTACATTCTGGTTCCGGCCCTGATCATTGCCGCAATCGTTCTCCTGATTGTCTTCCTGACTAAGCGCGCAGGCAAAAAGAAAGCGCGGGCGAAGCAGGGAAAATAAAATTACAAGCAGTGATTCTCAAATGCAAAAAGGCTCCCTCTTCGTTTCACAGCCGAAGAGGGAGCTTTCTTTTCTATGTCTGTTTCTTGTCAGGTCCTTCCGGGCAGGATTCAGATAAAGAGGTTCGTATCCGAAAGTTCTGCCGAACCGATAAAGGTCGCCACGCCCGCGAGCTCGACGCCGTCAATCAGTTCTTCTTCCTTGATCCCCATCAGGTCCATCGACATCTGGCAGGCAAGCACCTTAACGCCGTTATCCATGGCCGCCTTCATCAGGTCTTCGAGAGACTGCACGTTCTTGTCCTTCATAATGCCGCGGATCATTTTCGCTCCGAAACCGCCCATGTTCATGCGCGACAGACCGAGCTTTTTGCTGCCTCTGGGCATCATGAATCCAAACATCTTTTCGATCAGGTTCTTCTTCACCTTTACATGCGTGTTCTTGCGGAGAATGTTAAGTCCCCAGAAGGTGAAGAACAGCGTCACCTTTCTGCCCATCGCAGCGGCGCCGTTGGCTATGATGAAGGCGGCAATCGCTTTGTCGAGATCCCCGCTGAAAATCACCATAGATTTGTCGTTGCCGGCCGATACGGGAAGGGTCTGCGCTTTCGAATCTATCGATGACGGAGCACCCGCACCTAATCCTTTTCGGATTTCAACCGTGAAGATTCCCTTGTCGCGGTTTATCGAGAGCAATGTGTTCCCGGTACGCTCGCACCACACATGGATATCCGATGCGAAGGCGGGATCCGTCGCGCTGACCTTAAGAATTTCACCGTCGGTAATCTCTTTTATACCGGCCGCAACCTTCATGATCGGACCCGGGCACGACAATCCGCAGGCATTGACATTGAGAGTCTTAGCGGGTGATGCGGCAGATGCGGGGGCGGTGTTTACGGCGGAACCCGGTCTTGTCACGGCGCCGGTATCACCTTGCTCCGATGCTAAGATCAGTCCCGCGTCTTTTTCGAGTGCTTTCTTCTCGTTCACCAGAAGATTGTACGAGCGATAGCCTCCGCTTAGGTTATATGCGTCAAACCCGTGCTGTCTCAGGATTCTCGACGCCACATAGCCCCTTAAACCGACGCGGCAGAAAACATAGACCGGCTTGTCCTTGGGAAGCCCTTGCATATGGTCGCGAAGCCCGTCAAGAGGCACGGAAATCGATCCGGGGATCGTGCCCATGTCGAGCTCTTCCTTCATGCTGACATCGAGGAAGAAGGCGCCTTGCGACAGTAAGCCTTGAACCTGTTCCGGATAGATGACCTTCATATCGCCTTTCAGAATGTTGGCGGCCGTGAAGCCCAGCATATTGACCGGATCTTTGGCGGACGAATACGCCGGCGCATAGCAGAGCTCAAGCTTCTCGAGATCATAGACTGTGCCGCCGAGACGCAGGGCCGTCGCAATGACATCGATTCTCTTCTCGACACCGTCAAATCCGATCGCCTGGGCGCCGAGGATCTTACCGTCCTCCGCGAAAAGGAGCTTCATACTCATATTGGTCGAATTCGGGTAATAGGTCGCATGACTCGAAGGGTGTATGTACGTCTTCAAATAGGGGATCGATTCCTTCTCGAGCTGCTTCTCGGAAATTCCGGTAGCGGCCGCCGTCTGGTCGAATATCTTTACTACGCTGCTGCCCTGGACAAAACGGGCTGATTTACCCTTCTCCTGATCCGGGCTGTCTTTCAGCATATTCGCGGCCGCTTCTCTGCCCTGCTTATTTGCGGGTCCGGCCAGCGGGATCATAACTTCTTTGCCGCTTACAAGGCTGATTACGCCGATGGCGTCGCCTACCGCGAAAATATCGGGATCTTCCGTACGGAAATTGTCGTCGACAAGAATACTGCCGGCAATCCCCGTTTTTAGTCCCGCTTTAACGGCCAGAGTGCTGTCCGGAACAACGCCCGTACAGAGAATGACAAGCTCCGCCTGAACCGACTGGCCGCTGGTGAGAGCAATGTCGAGAGCGGAATCGCCGGAAGGAGCCGGGGCAAAACTCTTGACTCCGGTGTTCAGACAAAGCTTTATACCATGATCACGCAGATTCTGATGAACCTGAATCGCCATGTCCTTATCGAGGAAGGCAAGGAGCTGATCCATAAATTCGACAATCGTGACATCCAGACCGCGTTCTTTCAAGTTCTCGGCCATCTCGACGCCGATAAAACCTCCGCCGACGACAACCGCGCGTCCGGCGTTGGTTGACTTAATGTAATCGTCGATCGCAAATGTATCGGTGAGATTTCTTAATGTGAAAATTCCTTTGGAATCGACACCCGGCAGAGGGAATACCTTGGGGTAAGCGCCGGGAGACAGCAAAATCTTATCATACGACTCCTCGTATGTACGGTTATCCGAGTGATCGAGAACGGTTACGGTTTTCTTCTCGCGGTTGATCGACATGACTTCGCTCTTAAGGCGAACATCGATCCCGAACCGGTCCTGGAAAAGCTGGGCTTTGGTAACGATCAGGCGTTCTCTTTCTTTAATCGCACCGCCGATATAGTAAGGCATGCCGCAATTGGCGTACGAAACGTATTCACCTTTTTCGAAAAGGATAATCTCTGCGTCTTCGGATAAACGGCGCAGTCTTGTAGCCGCACTGGCACCGCCGGCAACGCCTCCGACAATCAGTATTTTCATAAAATGTCCTCCCGCTGATTTGTAACGATTCCACTGTTGTTTATATTATACGGCTCGCGGGAATAAAAGAAAATGCGTTTTCGAAGAAAATATTCATAAATTCAAATGTGTTTATATGAAGTGATGACCGAAATCCGGCAATCAACCCCGTCCCGACGGCATATCGGGAATTTTCGGGAGAGGCGCAACCAATTCGAGTTCCTCGAGCTTGGCTCTGACAAGTCCTATATCCTGCCAAAGGCTGATGCGTTCCCGGTTATTTCTCAGGATATAGGCGGGATGAAAAGTCGGCATGATCCAGTATTTCCCCTTCTCAATCCATTGGCCGCGGGCTTTGCTGATCGGAAGTTCGGGATTCAGAAAATACTTATAGGAGGTGGCTCCGAGAAGAACGATGACTTTCGGCTTTGCGAATCGGATTTGTTTGGCCAGAAGCGGCATACAGCACTTCGCCTCCTCCGGCGTAGGAACCCGGTTCTCAGGCGGCCGGCACTTGACGATGTTGCAGATATGATATTCCTCGGGTTTAAAACCGTAGGCTTCGAGAAGAAGAGTAAGAAGGCGGCCTGCCTGGCCGACAAACGGGAGTCCCTGTTCGTCTTCGTTTGCTCCGGGGCCTTCTCCGACAAACATCAGCGGTGCTTCAATCGCACCGCGGTAAATCACCACGTTTTTTCTGGTTGCACTTAAAGAACAATTGGTACAGTCCTTGCATTCATTTACAAAATCCGGCCATGTGTATTCCATTCTTTTACCTGCTTTCGCATCTCATGACCTGATTATAGCAAATTAACTTGCCGGATGAAAAGGATCGAGTGAGATCAAGTGAGATCAGGTGAGATCAGGTCAAGTCGTCGGCAATGCGAAGCCGCACGGTAAACGTCGTCCCCACGCCCGGAACCGATTCGACGGATGTAGATCCGTCATAAAGCTGCGCGATGTGCTTCACGATCGAAAGACCGAGTCCGGTACCGCCCATCTCTCTGGAATGGCTCTTGTCGACGCGGTAGAAGCGTTCAAATACGCGCGGCTGATGTTCGGGCGGAATTCCTTCGCCCGTATCCCGTACACGAAGCACAACCATCCTGTCCGGCTCGCGGTCGGCGCGTATATACACCTTGCCATTGATCTTGTTATATTTGATCGCATTGTCAACCAGATTGATCAGTATTTGTTTAATGCGATACCGGCTGGCAAGAACGGGCAGCTTCTCACAGTCCTCGACAATAATCGACACATGTCTTTCGGTCGCTTTCTCATCGAGAAGAGTCGCAACATCGTCAAGCAATTCCGATATGTCAAATTGCTGCAATTCCAGTTCGTTCTCCATGCCTTCGATTTCGGAAAGCTGCAGGATATCACAGATCAGCTGATGAAGCCGTTCGGCTTCAATATCGATAATCTCAAGAAACCTCTCCTGCGTCGCCTTATCCTCGATATGGCCGTTGCGCAGGGTGTCGACAAATCCCCGGATGGAAGTGAGCGGAGTTTTCAGTTCATGACTTACGTTGGCTACAAATTCGGATCTCATATCCTGCAATTCGGCCATGCGGTCATTCTGAGCCTCCAGTTCCTGAAACTCCTTTTCGAGCTGGCCCGACATACTGTTGAACGACTTGGCCAAAGCTCCGATTTCGTCGTTTGAACGGACGTTCACACGGGTGGAATAATCGCCTCCCGACATGGATTCCGCGGCAGCACGCAGCTCGAAAAGCGGCTTGGCCAGACGCCTTGAATAGAAGAAACTCACGCCGCCAAGCAAGAGAACCGTTATGATCATAACAATCGCAAAAGTGATTTCCAGCCTTTGAACACCCGACTGATAGAGTTTCAGCTGAACCGATGTGCGTACTACCAGATCAATACCGGAATCATATCTAGCCAAATAAAGCATATCTGAATTCAAAGTCGAACTGTGTCTCTTGATCGTCGAGGTGCCTTTTGACTCAATCGCGGCTTTAACCTCCGTACGGTCCGAATGATTTTCCATATCGGACGCATTCTGGGTGTTGTCATAAAGGACGGAGCCGTCCATGCCGATCACGGTGATTCTTAAATCCGAGTATTCGTCCGAGAAAATCTCTTCACAGGAAGCACTCGCTTCTTCATATGTCTTACCCGATTCATAATCCCGCGCGAAAAGCTCGCTTGCCGAGGACAACATCTTTTCGTTAACCGTATCGGAATAATGGGACAAAAAATAGAGGCAGGCTACGCCCGCCACTGTCATGGAAATGATAACGATAACGGCCAGAAAGACCTGAAGCTTACGGAGCATCTGTCACCTCATTCTCCTATTCGCAAAAACGGTAGCCTCTGCCTCTGACCGTCTCAATAATAACCGGATTCGAATCATCCCGTTCGATTTTTCGTCTGAGCTGCCGGATGTGGACATCTACGGTTCTGGTTTCACCGGAATACTCATATCCCCAGACATGGTTTAAGAGATCGTCACGCGAATAGGCGACGCCTCGGTTCTGCATGAGAAACTTCAGAAGTTCATATTCGCGGTTGGTCATCTCGATTTCTCTGCCCTCGGAATAGACTCTGTGACGGACATCATCTAAAAGGATTCCCGCGTATTCCATTCTAAGGTCGTGTGCGGATTTCGTATCGGTCTTCGTATCAATGGCTGCCGGGACGGCCGCTTCGGAGACCAGGCCGTAAACCGGCACGCTGTCCGCCGTCTTTCCCGCTGCCGACGTCTGATGTGAAATTGTGGCATGATAGCGTCTCACCTGAGCCGCAACGCGCGCCAGAAATTCCCGGATGCCGAAAGGCTTCGTGATATAGTCGTCGGCCCCTGCTTCAAGGCCCTTAACCTTATCGCTCTCGGTACCTCTTGCAGTCAGCATAATAACCGGAACCAGAAGAAATTTTTCATCGGTTCTGATTTTTCTGCAGATCTCAAAACCGTCCATACCGGGCAGCATCAGGTCAAGTATAAACAGACAGATCCCCGTCTTTTCCGGAAGTGCCTGAAAAAGAGCGGCGCCGCTCCTGAAATCCGATACTTCAAATCCCTCATTCGTAAGGTTGAAGCGAATCAGTTCTGCGATCGCGACGTCATCTTCGACAAGAATAATCAGCGGTTTATCACTCATGCCTGATCCGGCCTCCTGCCGCGGATATAGAAGAGAACCCATTCAGCTACATTCTGCGCATGATCGGAGATTCTCTCAAAATACTTGCATACCAGAAGAATCTCCGTCAGCAGCTCGATATGTTCGGGATCCTGACGCATCCTTGTGGTTAGGTACGACTTAACTTTATCATAAAGTTCGTCGACTTTGTCGTCCATATGAACGACACTTGCCGCGGTTTCTTCATTCTTTGTGACATAGGACTCAAGCGCCGAGCGGATCATAAGCTGAGAGAGATCGGACATCCGGATCAGATCGGCCGGAATAATAACCGGAACGCCGAAAGAATCCAGCAACAGTACTTTCTCGGAAATGTCACTTGCATGATCCGCGATACGTTCGAGATCGGTAATCAGCTTTAATGTCGATATAGCGTCGCGAAGATCTCTGGCCACCGGCTGCTGACGGATAATCAGTTCGAAGCAGGCCTGGTCGATCTCCCTTTCCATTTCATCGATGATGTCGTCCTCATTGATGATCCGCTTTGCTTTCTCGGTATCCATCTCGACCAGCGCCGTGACAGCATCCTTGATTGCGTTCTGTGTCAGATTCCCCATCCGAATGATCAGATCGTGGATGTGCAGTATTTCTTTTTCAAATTCACTTCTTACCATATTCTCCTCTTTCTATCGGCCGGCCAAACGCGACGGCAAGTTCTTGATGAGATCGTCCAGGTCTTTATATTTGTTTATTGCGGCAACTACCGCACGATCCGGTTCACTGTATATGAAAGGTATATCCGTCTCGCCGAGACCCGGTCGAACCGGAAACGCCAGATACTCGTTGTCTATCGAAAAACATGCATCGACTCCATTTTTGTTTCCTCTTGCATCCAAACGGATCCAGCGTCCGATAGATTCAAAATACACCGCATTCAAGCCATGCAGGATAAGCGATGAGTCCGGTCCGTCAAACCGTAAATACTGGTAGCAAAGAGCGGCCGGAATGCCGTTCGCTCTCAAGAGAGCCGCCAACAGATGGGATTTCGCATAACAAAGACCCTCCTTCTCGGCCAGAACCTCCGACGCCTTGAGTACGACCTTCTTACTCCCGATATCGATCGAGTGGCGAATCCCGTCACGGACAAACTCAAAACATATTTTCGCGAGCTGCATTTCGGGATCCAGATACTCCGGCTCCGATTCTGCGGAATCGTCGAGCATCTTCTGCATCAGGGATGCGGCCGCCCCGGCAACCTCCGGATCCGTAAAGTCTATATACTCGGACGGGGCCAGATAGGACGCCATATCGGAGTTCTTCATAACGAGCGGCATCGTTGATCCTGACTTGGTATCGTTCATGTTGACTAACCTTCCCTTACGTTCTCTTACAGCCAATCATATGTGTTTATCCGGGTCTTTTCAAGCAGACCCGCACAATGCACCCAGGGGGCTGTCAACCGAAACGTCCCGTTACATAATCCTCGGTTTTCTTGTTTTTCGGCGAATTGAAAATATCGATTGTGGAACTGTACTCGACGACTTCACCGAGCAGGAAAAATGCCGTCTTGTCCGATATACGCACAGCCTGCTGCATATTATGCGTAACGATAATAACCGTATATTTTTCCTTCAAGTCATACATCAGATCCTCGACCTTCAATGTCGAAATCGGATCGAGAGCCGATGTCGGCTCGTCCATCAGAAGAATATCGGGTTCGACGGCAAGTGCGCGGGCAATACACAGGCGCTGCTGCTGACCGCCCGAAATGCCAAGCGCCGATCCTTTGAGCCGGTCCTTGACTTCGTTCCACAGGGCCGCCTGTGTCAGTGCCTTTTCCACGATTCCGTCAAGCTCGCTCTTATTGCGGATGCCGTGTACGCGCGGACCGTACGCAATGTTGTCGTAGATCGTCATCGGGAAAGGATTCGGCTTCTGGAAAACCATCCCCGCGCGTTTTCTTAAAAGATTGATATCACAGTCTTTCGTGTAGATGTCCTGACCGTCGATCGTAATAAGACCTTCAATCCGGCAATCGGGTATAAGGTCATTCATCCGGTTCAAGGTCTTTAAACACGTGGATTTTCCGCATCCGGACGGCCCGATGAACGCCGTGATCTCGCGCTCTCCAATCTCCAGATTTATGTCTTTCAGCGCCTGGAATTCGCCGTAGAATAGATTCAGGTCTTTTATGCTTACCTTAATGTTGCTCATTCATCTTCTCCTCATTTATTTCTTAAGCTTCTTCGACAGGAATCCGGCCAGACGGTTCAGGCAGAAAACCATGATCAGAAGAGCCGATGCCGTGGCAAAGGGAACCGATACGGGATCTTTACCGTTCATCGCCGAATTGTAAAGATGCAGCGCAAGTGTATTTCCCTGCTCGAAAATATGTCCAAAAAGTGCCGTAAACAAGTTGTCGCCATCCGGCATTGCATTGCCGGAAACGCCGACCGTAAAGAGCAGCGCCGCGGTCTCTCCCACGATGCGTCCCATCGCAAGTATGACACCTGTCAGAACACCCGACATCGCGCACGGAAGGACAATTCCCATCGTAACTCTGAATTTGCCGGCGCCCAGAGCCAGAGCACCTTCCCTGTATGCGGCCGGAACCGCCAGAAGCGCTTCCTCCGTCGTACGCACAATGGTCGGCAGAATACAGATCATCATGGTAAGACTGCCCGACAGAATGGACAGTTTGAGCTGGAAGAGCACGACAAAGACCGCATAACCGAACAGGCCGAAGAGGATCGACGGTATGCCGGACAGAACCTCGGTCGCAAACCGCACCATCCGGACAAGTCTTCCCTGCTTCGCATACTGCGTCAGATAGATGGCGCTTCCGATACCGACCGGTGTCGCCAGAAGAAGGCTCAGGACGATGATGTAGAGCGTATTGATAATCATCGGCAAGATACCCTTGCTTCCGTTTTTCGCGGCCGAGTATGTTGTGGTAAGAAAGGACAGACTCATGTGCGGGATGCCGTTAACAAGAATATATCCGAGGATTCCGATCAGGACAGCGACGGTAACAAAGGCGGAAGCCCAGATCAGAGAGGCAAGAACGACGTCTTTCTTCTTATTTCGCATCCATCTGTACCCCCCTTCTTGAAATGAAAGTGAATGTTATATTTACCAGCATGATGAACACGAAGAGTACAAGACCGATTGCAAAGAGTGCCTGCCGGTGCAGTCCCGCCTCCGCGTATCCCATTTCGAATGCGATACCGGCCGTCATCGGGCGCACGGAGGAAAGCAGTGACGGGAACTGAACGATATTTCCCGCGACCATGATTACGGCCATCGTCTCGCCGATCGCCCTTCCGACACCGAGTATGACACCGGCCAGAATTCCGGACCGGGCCGCCGGTATCTGTACGGAAAATATTGTCGATATTTTCGTGTTTCCCAGGGCGAGTGCCGCTTCCGTATACGATATGGGGACGCTCTTCAGAGCGGTCTCCGCCACGCTTACGATCGTCGGAAGTATCATGACGGCAAGAATCAGAATAACGGCCATAAGACCCGATCCGGTCGTACTGAATCCGAACTTCGTAAAGACGGTCCGGATAAAAGGAACCAGAACCTTCATGCCCCAGAATCCGTAAATGACGGACGGTATGCCGGCCAGAAGCTCTACCGAAGGCCTTACAATGGAACGGACCCACTTCGGAGCGATTTCCGCGAGGAAAACGGCTGTCATAAGTCCGATCGGAACCCCGATAGCGATCGCCCCTACACATCCGATCAGGGAAGCAAGAATCATATAGAGAATACCGAACTGCGGCGACGAAGCGGTCGGAAGCCACTTCGTACCGAAAAGAAAAGCTCCCGGACCGATTTGGACAATCGCCGGTGAGCCGGATATGAACATATAAACCGTAATGACGACGACCATTCCGATCGAAATCGTCGCGCATACTTTAAAAACCATCTCGGCCGATTTTTCGAGACCGTTTACAGCCAGTGACAGCGCTGCCGCCAGAAGCGACAGCAGCAGAAAGAATGTCCATCCTCCGAGCATCGAAGACGTTGCAGGTGTTATTCCGGCCCGCGATGCTTCCTGCGCAACCTGAGAGATAAAGATCAGTTGAACGATCGAAGTTACGGCGGCCCCGAACAGAAAGGCGCTTGCGTGCAGAAACTTTTTCAGAACGATCAGAACGAGTCCGAGGATCATAAGGAGCAACGAGAGTATGATACATATCCGCATTCCCAACGGGATCTCAACCAGTATGCTGCCGTAACGGATATTGTAATAGATCATCTGGATTGCGTCGAAATGCAGTGTGTAATTGCCGAGTGTGATCACTGCATACGGCAGAAAAGCGGTTGCCAGTGCAATCAATCCGGAAAGAAACCCCAAAAGCGGCAGTATTTTTTTCCGGAAAGACGCGTCCTTTTTCGTCATGTTATAGTTGCCGATATCCAAAGCAAACTACCTCTCTATCTTCATCAGCTCTTGACGGTATTCGGAACGATACCGTCGTCCGCGATTATCTTCATGCCTTGTTCACTGTAAATAAAATCTATGAATGCGGCGGTTAAAGTATCGGTCGATCCTGCTCCGGCAATCATTGTAAACGGACGCTGCAGTGTGTAAGCACCCGTTTTTACATTCTCTTCCGAGGAAGAAACACCATCTATTTTTACGGCCGTAACTGTGGCATCCACAGCTGAGATGGAAACATAGCCGATCGCGTCGGGGTTCGCCGCAATAGCCTGTTTCACGTTGCCGGTTGAGTTCTGTTCTTCCTTATAAACCGCTTGATCCTCAATCCCCATAAGCTCTTCAAAGGCGCCTCTCGTACCGGATGCAGCCTCGCGCCCGATGCACTGGATCTTACGGTCGGCTCCGCCGACTTCTTTCCAGTTTGTTATCGTTCCGGAAAAAATGCCGGCAATCTGTTCGGAACTCAAGTCCGTTACACCGGACGAAGGATTCACAATCACCGCAATCCCGTCATAACCTATGATATGAATGTCAAACAGATCGGGAGATTCACTGTCTTTAAGCTCTCTGGATAACATACCGATCTCTGCGGTACCGTCCTTAACGGCCGTCGGTCCTTCTCCGGAACCGTTTCCTCCGACCGAAACCGTCACATCCGGATTGGCACTCATAAATGCTTCGGCAAGCGCCGTCGCCACATCGGCCATCGAAGTGGAACCGGTAAGTACAAGAGATCCTTGTAAGGATGATCCGGTACCGGTCGTCGAAGTTTCTCCGGCCGCTGTTGCTTCCGCTTCTGACTTCTGTGTCGATTCGGTCGGAACTGTCTCGATCACGATCTCTTTGCAGGCAGACGCACCGAACAGCATTGTCAGCAGTAAAACGGATGCGAAAACACCTTTTCTCTGATTTGTCATTTCGACCCTCCTCTTTGCATCTGTAATAAAGGTAACAAAGAGTGTTAAGGTCAGGATTATTACGAGGTAAACCGGTGTTATGCCCATGTAAATTTCATGTTATGCTGCGTTTGGCTTATATATATCGCCGAATACCAAAAAACAGGATCGGACAAACAAAAAGGACCGACGGATCGAAACCGCGCAGCCCTTTACATTCATTTCCCGATCTACCGGAAGTATTCCTTCCGGTAATCCGCCGATTACTTCAGTACGACAATCGTAACCCCGTCGTTCGCTCTGGCCCAGTCCGGATCCGAACGAAATGCGGGACACAAATCGACAAGAGAGCGTCCGGATTTCTCGAAAGGTCCGAACTGTTCGCCGGGGCAAAATGCCTTGATTCTGCCTTCACTCTTCATCGTACGAAGACAGTCGTGCGTAGCTGACTTAAGCGAGCCGCCGCATCCACTGGATCCGTAACCATGAATGACCTTCACTTGATGAATGCCGATGCGCCGCATCGTATTCAGCTCAAGTTTCAGCTTCTTCATCGCGCCGTCAACTTTGGGCATTCCCTCTTCAATGTTGATAATACTTGCTGCCATATTTACCCCTCAGAGTCGCAATCTTACAAACCGCCGAAAATATCTCCGGGCAGTCCTAAAAATCCCGTGTAACCGAATGCTGACTGTGATCCTTAAAAATCCATCTGCGAATACTGCTCACATAATAAAAATGTTCCGTTGCGATTGTCCATCAGGGTTATTATAACACATTTCAACTTTTTCCGGCGCAATAGCAGACGAAATTTGCTATAATGCCTCCATGAGAATTGATCGGCTGCTGGCAAATTCAGGATATGGCACAAGATCCGAGATACGGGAAATGATCCGCGACGGACGTGTGTGTCTTTCGGGAGCTCCTGTGAAGGACCCTTCTGTTTCCGTGGAAGAAAACTCTTCCCGCATAACGATAGACGGCGTTCTTATGTCCGTCACAAGGTATCTTTATGCCGCCTTAAACAAACCGACGGGATGCTTAACCGCGCTTCAGGATTCGCGTCTTCCGACCATCGCACTGTACATCCCTCCGGAACTGCTGGGCAAAGGCATCGCTCCTGTCGGCCGTCTGGATTACAACACCTCGGGGCTTCTTCTTCTTACCAACAACGGCATACTTTCCCACCGGCTTACCGGTCCTAAGTGGCACGTGGAGAAAACCTACCTCGTCGCATATACGGGAGAGCCTCTGACCGATTCGGAGATCAGGCTGTTTGCCGGCGGTATGACACTGCGCGAAGCCGGACATGAGCCGGAACCTCTCGCTCCCGCAAAACTCGAATTGGTGTCGGATACAAATTGCCGCCTAACGCTTACCGAAGGCAAAACACATCAGGTAAAAAGAATGCTTGCGGCCGTGGGCCGAAGCGTAACCGCGCTTCATCGCGAGAGCATCGGCGGGATCACGCTTCCCGGGACTCAGGACACCGGCGTATTCCGGATGCTCGATGACCATGAAATTGACGTGCTCTTCAAAGCCGCAAAGCTCGAAGGCACGCCAAAATAAAATACTTTCTTCTACTCTGCCCGAAAAAGATTTTTCTCGAGTGTGCGTATAACCGGCACGGGTATTCCGGAGTCTTCAATTAATCTGTTAAACTCCTGCTGCAGCAGAATCAATTCAGACTTCGCCGCTATACAGTGCTTAGCCATAGTCGTTTCCGCAAGTTTTGTCTTCATAAAGATCTGAAAAACGACGGTCAATAAAGGCGACGGCAAATTGAACCACCACAGTTTTCGCGGTGCGGGTTTGATTTTGCACTTTCGAAGAACCTTCCTGCCTTCTTTGATTCCCCTGATCATCATGTTCACATCTTTATAGGACTTGCCCAGTTCATAATTATTGCAGCCAAAGCCATACAGGGCGTTTGCAATATTCGTGACCATAGCAACATGTGTTTTCTGCCAAGCATCCATATCCGAACTGAATACAGACGGAATTCCGGCACGATTAAACAGTCGGATCAAAGTTCTCACCCGGTCGCTCTTGCAGCCGTTGTATTCTCCGAACGTTGTAGTCTGGAATAGCCGCTGCATGCCCTTTCCGACAAAATAGGACACCATTCCGTCCCTGCGTTCTCCGCCGGCCGACGGAAATCCGATCATGAGACGCTCCCTGCCTACAGCGGCGGCCCATTCTTCATAGCCTTTTGCCGTGTTCACTGCGAAAACAATATTCGCGGTGCAATTCTTTGCCAATACCGGAAGAACTTCGGACACCTGCGTCCCCTGCAACGTCACGATAATGTAATCGAATTTCATATCGGACAGAAGTTGATCGATGACTTTAACTTGAGTCTTTTCTATTCTTTGCGTTTGGGGATTCACGAGAAGGATACCGTTTTTTTCCAGTTCCGCGTATCTCCTGCTTCTGGCCAGGACAGTAATTTCATTCCCGGAGAGCGCAAGCTTAACCGCAAATATACTTCCGATGACACCTGCTCCGTATATCAGTATTCTCATCTTAAGCAGCGGCCGCTTCGGAAGCGGCAACGGTTTCCTCATAGGCAAGTACCAGTGCACTCTCATCCTTTAGAAGCGATTCGAAAAAGTTCTCGGCATCCGACAGCCGTTTGGAAGTCGCAGAGAAACCGATCACAAGTGTCTTATCCTCGACGGTCCATGCAGAAGTATATCCGAGCGCGTCAAAAAGCTTCTCGTCCTTAATCAAGAATCCATAGATGTGACTGACCTCGTCTTCGGATGTGTATTCCGGTGTCTCGTCTTCTTCCGCTGTCAATTCGTAGTATTCTTTCATCGAATAGCGGATCGGTTCGATTTTCTCGAAAAGCGCCGCCGGAAGGATTTCTTTCAACGTCACATAATAGTCGTCGAGATTCCGAAGATAGCCAAGGTAGTAGGGCATCGTTCTTGAGTCAAGTATAATCACATCCGGATTCACAGCCAAATAGGTCGAGGCTGCCGCAGTTCCGTAGATGGTCGAGTTGTTTTGTCCCTCCGAATCGTCCACAAGCACGTCGGCTGCGGTAATATACGGATTCTCATAGCCGAGCGTTTTCGCGTAATCTTCGACATAGGACGTATCTACGGAAAAATGCCCGATACTGACGGCCGAAAAATCATTGTCCTTCGTGAAAAGAATCCGATAGCCTACGGAGAAGACTGCGGCAACAAGGATGACCAGAAGCAGGTATTTCCACCAGGTATAGTAAAAGTAGACTTTCCACTGAGCTTTCGTCTTGCCGAAGAGCTTGTTGGAGCTCTGATACTCCTTAATCTCTGCGTCCTTTTCCGCCGCCCGGCCGGACGCTACATCATACGCTTCCGTTACTTCCTTAAGCTTCTCGTCGTTCTTTTCGGCGCGGTATCGCTTGGTCAGCTGCCAGAAGCGATTGTCTACGGCGTACGCATTCGCGGTCCCGGGAAGTCCCAACACCTTGAGAGCCGCCGATCGGTCCATTTTAACGGCCGCTTCGACCGTGCCTGTCATTTCGGCTGTGTCGTTCCGTACGGGATCCTGATCATCCGGTTCTGTCTTCGCTATCGTCTTGTCGTCTTGTTTATTCATCTCTATACCTTCGTATGCCATTAAAGTTTCGGCTTCATATATCTGTTGCAAGTCGGTCGTAAGTCAATATTTTAACAGTCTTTTGCATTTTTTTCACGCTGAAAATTGAGGCAATATAATCTGGACTGCAATTCGTTTCAGAGGTTCCTGTTCTTAACAAGCAGGCAGGCGGACAAGATCGTCTCAAGAACAACCATAAGAATTCCAACTGCAGCATTCCCGAAGAGCAATCCCGCAAGGAGTGCCAGGACCGTCCCTGCGACGGATAGGACGGCATACGCCCTCGCCTCATAAATCCAGGCGAAAGGAAGCAGATGCGCAGCAAAAATCATCGCAAACAGCAGTAATAAAAACTTTCATTCGCTCCCTTTGTTCCTCCCGTAATCATCTATAACCCATTTTACACACTTGAAAACCGTTGGCTATATCTATACCAGCAAGCGGTACAAATCAGCATGGCAGGATGCCGTATGCGCTAATGCGAATGCGAAACACTCAAAAAACACCAGCCATCCTCATCAGGAAGACAGCCGGTGTTATTCGCGTATTCATTTCGGGTCGCTTGACTAAAAAACGTTATCCGTTCTGCGGCTTCATGGTCGGGATAGCGGATACGTCTCATAAATGTAATTAAGACGATTAAAGAGTACCGGGTTGTTGTTGATGGTACTCTGCTGAAGAGCGTATCCCGAACTGGATAATACACTTCACTTTAGTGTGCAATATATTGGCATTCTATTTGCCGAGTTTGTCATCTTATAGATGGTGTGGATCTTGGTTCCCCCTTTCCATGAAAGCGGCAAATTATTGTCTCCGATAAACGCACACCCGGAGCCGCCGATACTTGCGGTACCGACGGCGCGGTTGGGAGATTGGCAACAGGCAATTAGTCTTTCTCGCTTATATATGTTTGAGCTCGGTTCTGAATTAATTCGGCAACTTCCTGAACTGACTTTGCATCTCTAAAATATGATGCAGACTCTTCTATGATAATATTTAATACTTCGTTTTCGATATTCATGTATCCTTTTGCGGAAGAAACCAATTCTCTGTAATTCGAGCAAATACTTTCCATTTCGACAGAAGTATATGACTTGGGTTCGCTTTCTTCTATCTGGTTAAGATCAAGTTGTGATTGACTGATAACTTGAAGTGAATTGCCATCATTGTAGTTTTCTACGCCTTTTTCAATCATTTTCTCATATGCGGAAACCAGAATCGGTATTTCATATTGCCCATAACTCATGTTTTTGCTCTTTGACTGTATATTATCCGAAAGAAGAAATTTCAGAAACTCCCATGCGGCCGCTTTGTTTTGGGATTGTTCAGAAACAGAATAGAATTCTTTTGCAGAAACATAGGGTGGATTCGACTCTTTCCCTGGAATACCCGAAAGTTCAGCTTTGCCGTCAAAAATATGTGTGTATGATATATAGCCCTCTATATCAGAAATATCGGTATTCAGAAATAGGAGTTCCTTTTTGCTAATTTGTGTATTTATAGATTCAGTTGATTCACTCGATGGGCAATTATACTGGTAAAAAAAAGTCAACAAGTCTATAAAATCCTGATTGTTAAAGTTTACTTTCTTTTCATTCAAATCAACAAAATCGCTATGTATTGAGGGATAAAATATTGAAAGCATCGCTTCTGGTGTATCATATAGAAACAAATGCTTAACCGATACTTGATCAGAAACGATTGAAGAAAACTCATCAAAAGTCCAACCAGTTCTGTCGCCCATAACATCTTCTAAACCTAAAATGCCATTTATATGAAAAAAAGGTGTTATCCAATAACGCTTTTCATTAATATTACCAGAAGACCATATATTGGGAAGAAATTGCGACGAATCAAACAACTCGTCATTATCAATCAAAACGTTCAAATCAGCCAGAACTCCAGATTCTTCAAAATAGGAGGTATCGCCTTCACTTAATACTATAATGTCCGGTGAATTCCCAGACAGAATTTCCGAGACTAATAACTTTCTCCCTTCCTCATATTTTGCTCTATATTCTTCGCTAGTGTTAACAGATGAATAGTCGGCGTAATTCTGAACCACAACAGAATATTCGATGTTTGATTGGTTGAACAAATAGACTGCGCTATCTAGCAATTCTGATTTATCTGAAGTTAATATCCCAATTGTCAGTATTTTCTTCTCAATGTTACTTTTTGTAACACTTATATTCAAAATTCCATCCGTCTCCCCAGTATTATCTCTCTCATCGAATGACTTCATACTGCCCAGAAGGATGAAACCATCCTTTCCGGATGCTAAAATAGGGAGCGAATTGTTTATATAAACTCCATTCTTCGGTAAATCAATACATTTCGTAATAGAATTTTCATCTTTTTCGTAATAATACAATGATTCATCAATTTCCAATGCAATTCCTTCAGTAAACCCCCTGCTTCTTCCAATAAGGTTCATTGAATATGGCGACGTCATTCCGTTGATCACTTGAGCATTCTCTTCAATGCCATTTTTAGATGAAAACAGGGAAAGAATTATCTGCCCTGAATTACTTAAAGAGACAGCATATAGTTGATCTTTGTTATCAAATGCAAACGAGAGAAATTCTCTCGAATCGGCTGCAGTAGTATCAAACAGCAGTCGCATAGACGGATCAAATGCAATCATTTTCGTATTTGTCAAGATGTATATGTTCCCATGAGAATCAATATCCCACGACAATACACTCAGGTCGTCTAGTTCCTTTAAGGAAATGTCATCTCCAATCTGCTCTCCTCTAATGTTGAAGTAACAGGCTGAATATGTAAGATTCCAGGCATCCAAGTCATCATGAGAGTACAATATCAGATAACTGCCGTCTGCATTTTGCAGGATTCGGGAGGGGATTCCATTGATATCCGATATTAGTTGAAATCCAGAAAGGAACTCGTGCGATTCATCCAGAATACTAACATAGCCATTTCCTCCAGTCTCCCAGAGATATAAATATCCTTCCGGGATGCATATAGCATCATGTAACGCAAATGACTCTTCCTCCGGAGTTGCAATCACTTCATTATTTGATAGGGAATCTATAAATGGTACCTGTTCCAGGGCCAATTCGGAGGACATTAAATATGACACAGAGGTATCCACATTGATTCTACTCGCTTTGTTTTTTGTGCAGCCGGACATGATACAAGAAAATAATATTGTCCCTGCTAAAGTGACAAGTAAGATTTTGCGTGTTATTCTCTTCTTCAAACTCTTCTCCTATAAATTTATTCCATTGATACATATCCGTCCAACATATGAAATCTTCGATCTGCCATTTCTGCAATTTCCGGGTCATGAGTCACAACTATTATCGTCTTTCCTGCATTATGAATGCCTCGGAATATTTCCATTATTTCGAGTTTTGTTTTCGAATCAAGTGACCCTGTCGGTTCATCCGCTAAAATAACCTGAGGATCATTTACTAAGGCACGAGCAATTGCTACTCTTTGTTTTTGTCCGCCGGACATCTGACTCACTTTTCTTTTGCTTAAATCGATTATTCCAACACTCTCCAAAGCTTTGTTCACTTTTTTGTTAATGTCTGTTGGGTGTGTCTTTGAAAAAATAAGTGGAACTGAAACGTTTTCATAAGCTGTCCGATATGGTATCAACCCAAAATCTTGAAGAACAAATCCAATGACTTTATTTCTAATTCTGGCTAACTCAAAATCTCGCAATCCTTTCAAGGATTGCCCATCCAAGTAAATCTCCCCTTCACTTGGCGTATCAAGACAGCCGATTATATGAAGCAGCGTTGATTTTCCGGATCCTGACACGCCACACACCACAACCATTTCACCTTTCTCAATCGAAAAAGATACATTCTTAAGTGCTGTAACCGCCTGCATTTTGGAAGGGGTGTACGTTTTGGAGATGTCTGCAAGTTGAATCATACTACTCATCTGTATCAGTCCTTTCTTAATAACTCCATTGGTGAGCAATTCTTAGTAACAAAGTAAAAAGGCAAAACACCTAGAAACGAAACCAATAATAGGAAAAGAAACACAAGCACAATGTTTTCGTACTGTGCGCACAGTCTATAACTATTTACACTATAATATATTGCACTTCCAATAATGACTCCGATAAATTCAACAGGTACAAAAACAAGACAAAACAATCGTATACTTTGTTTCCATGTTGCACCGGACATATAGTACACGGTCATTTCCTTTCTCTTTTTCCTTAGTTGAAGAAATGTTGTTGAAAACAGTGTTGTCAAAGTTAAACCCAACGCAAGAATACCCTCCCCAATAAGCGTCATTAATTGTTCCCTGTGTTCAACTTTGTATCCATTTACAAGTTCTGTTCCGGTATGCAGAAAAGATGTATCTGATAACACTTCCGACAAATTATCTTTAACCTCCTGAAGTTGATAGCCATCAACGACATCAATATAGAATGAGCCATTTCTGGATAGCTTGGTGATGGGAATACCTTCATTGGACTCCAGATTCATTACTATTCCATACCCGCTGCTTTGTTTATAAACCTTCTCTTTAATAGTAGAAAAACAGTTTTCCATATTTGCATATTCCGAATCTTCAGTAGATGATACCACTAGATCTGACATGTCCAAAAAACCAATAACGGTTAACTCAAAATCGACTTTTTTATAATCACCGGCAGATTCACCGATCAACGTTGTTCCAGATATTCGATCTCCAATATGAAAAGCAGAGCTCAAATCTTCAGATAGAACGATTTCATTTACAGACCCCTTCTTTGGCCACTTTCCGTCAACTAATTTGTAGGTAATCGCTGAATGAATAGGAAAACTATATTCCTCTATATCAATCAAAACACCATTCCCGACAATTGATGTCTCGTATGATGGAATTGAGTAGCAGTCTTCAACGCCTTCCGTTGACCTAATGGGGTCAATAAAATATTCCTTCAATTCCTCTGTACTTGCCATGCTAGCTGAAAAAGGAACTTTATAAGTAATCATCTGATCTATTCCACTTGCCTTCCCAAGCTCCAATACCTTATAGTAGTCCTTTTGCGCCTGGATAACCGAAAGCAAAAGAAATGAGAGCAGCGTGGTAAAGAATATTAGCAGAAGATTTTTTCCGCTTTCTTCTAACATAATCTCTGCTCCAAGGATTAATTTTTTCATATTCCATTAACCTCTTTCATGTGTTTATCGTTGCTAACAAAGAAATTAATGATGTAGACAAGAAAGCAAACAGCCATAAGTGCAAGATAGACAAGCGAAGCAGAGAGTAAAGTTGCTGAATTATAGTTCAAAAAGTTATCGTATTTCTGTAACACAAAGGCAAGCGTAAAAAATAGCACGATTCCCAATACGAATGACAGTACAGCTGTCAAAAACCATTGGCACAAAGAACTCAAGAAAATATAATGTCTTGTACACCCCAATGTACGATAAATTCTAAACTCTGGAAGACGTAATGATAGCATATACGCGAATAATTCAAACACATTGAAAACACACAAGAGTATGGCAACAGAAATGAAGATCTTTTGTTGTGAGAATTCAGTATTCTTTTCATCGATGTATCCACTTGCCGGGGTATATTTTTCATCCGTAAATGAATTGGACGCTGCGAAAGTTAACCCCTTTTCTTCTTGAGGAGACAGAATTTCGGAACACTGTATGTAAATGCCCTGACACGATGATACAATTTTGAATAAATCGCTTGGGTCAACAATGATACATTCTGATTCTATAGGAACACTATTTACCCATCCATAACCAATTATCGGAACTCTAATTTCCCCCGCTAAAATGTAGGGCATATTAAATTTTGAAAAAATACAGTTTTTAAGGCTTAATGTATCATATGCTGGAGAAAAGGCGAATGCTTCAAGGTCTTCATTGTCAGAAATAAATGAGCCGCTTTTAACTGTGACTGTTCTATCTTCTCCAACTTGTGGAAAGAAGGCAATTATGCTCATAGTTTGATCTTTACTTGCATCTCCCTCACAATTCAAAACAGTGATCGAACTAACTAGCGTAATGTCTTGAATCTTGTCAGAGTATTTTTCAATATCATAAAGAAAAGAGTTTATCTCTTTTTCTCCTTCTCCAGTTAGCTGAAATGAGTATATGGTCTGCTTCCATTTAGTCTCATCCAACTCATCCTCATAAAGTGTATTTAGTTGGCCGAACAAAATGATCTGAATGAGATATACAACAGATAGCATGCAAACAAGAAATAGAAAAAGCGTCTTGTGCATAAAAAAATGAAATATTGTCGACTTAAAGATTTCTCTCATTTATTATTTCTCCGTCAATAACAACACAAACGAACTGCGGAACATCAATTAATTGCTCCGCAGTTCGTTTGCTTTCAATTAATGGCAGCCCAATTAACCGTTAACAAATGTTCTTGTAGTAGTGCTGTAATAATTCTGGTCTAATGCGAGTTGAACGCCGTTGTCGTCATAAGACGTATAGTATGTATATCCTCTTGCAGCAGTGCATACCTTACCTGATTTAGTATAGAAATTAGTACTTGTAGTGCCGGTTTTAGAAAGTATACTGCTCGTTTCCACACCACCATTATTGTTATAAATTGCAGTACCCAAAGTAATATCTCGCGCGAGTCCTGAATTGGTACTACATTCAACACTTGCAGTATCAATGTAACTGAACCATGTAACTGAGCTGAAATAATGGGTAGATGTGATTGACGAAGAGATGGCAGATACCGTAGTTACACAAACTGTAATAATAATTCCAATTGTAAGCAATAAAGCCAAAATCTTTTTCATTATCATCCTCTTAATATATTTTGCATGCAGTAATTAATGTTTAGTATCGCATTAATTTTATATATTGTCAACACTTTTTTACAGGGAAAAAAATACTTCCATTGGCCAAAGAATCCGGAAGAGATAAAGAAATATCCGGGTGGGAATTCAGATGTCTTTTGGACGGGCTTCGGTGAAACAAGCCAAAGCATACAAGCCTGCAAATGAAATGTTTTCCTCGTGAATAGCGTTGTCAAAAAGGCGATAAAGAGCCTGTAAACAGGGCGGTTCTTGCCATATTATCCAGATAAGAACTTCTGGATAAATATCTAAATCCAGAACAACAAATTGACACGTTACAACTGCAGTTGCATATTCTAAAAAGAGAGCCAAGATTTCTCTTTGCTCTCTTCCAAACGTGTTCTCAATTTCTTGGTCATAACTTCTGTCGATTTGTCCCGTAAAACCTTGATAATACGGTGTTTTATCCTATCGGCTTCATCGTCGGGAATAGCAGTATATCCCGGATCGATGCGCGGTCGGTCAGCAGCATGATGAAACGGTCGATACCGATCCCCATACCGCCTGTCGGAGGCATGCCGTACTCCAGCGACATACAGAAATCCTCGTCAAGCAGATTGGCTTCGTCGTCTCCGGCGGCCCGCTTGTTGATCTGGTCTGCAAAACGCTCGCGCTGGTCGATCGGATCATTCAATTCGGAATACGCGTTTGCGTATTCACGGCCGCCGATAAACAGCTCGAAGCGCTCCGTCATAGACGGGTCGCCCGGCTTCTTTTTCGTGAGCGGCGAAATCTCGATCGGATATTCACAGATAAAGGTAGGCTGTGTGAGCTTGTCCTCGCAGTAGACTTCGAAGAACAGGTTCAATATCTCGCCCCGGCGGAACGAAGCGGCAGGCTCAAGGCCCTTTTCTTTTGCCGCGGCAAAAGCCTCTTCGGTCGTCTTGATCAGGGAGAAATCCACACCGGAATACATCTTAACCGCTTCGATCATCGTCATGCGGGCAAACGGCGGCTTCAGGCTGATCGGAGTGCCCTGATAATTGAGCTCTGTTGTTCCGAGCACCTTAACAGATACCTCGCTCAACAGATTCTCCGCAAGCTCCATCATTCCCCTTAAGTCGGTGAAGGCCTGGTACATCTCGATTGTTGTAAATTCCGGATTGTGCTTAATGTCCATTCCTTCGTTACGGAACAGACGCCCCATCTCATAGACGCGCTCAAAGCCACCGACGATCAGTCTCTTCAGATAAAGCTCGGGAGCAATTCTTAAGTACATATCCATGTCGAGGGTGTTGTGATGCGTGATAAACGGACGGGCTGTCGCACCGCCGGCAATCGTATTCAGAATCGGTGTTTCCACCTCAATGAAGTCCAGAGAATCCATATACCTTCTGATTTCGCGGATAATCGCGGATCTCTTGGTAAACGTATCGCGCACTTCCGGATTGATGATCAGATCCACATATCTCTGACGATACCGGAGATCCTGATCCTTAAGACCGTGGAACTTGTTCGGCAAAGGTCGCAGGGCTTTCGCAAGGAGAGTATATTCTTCGGTTCTTACAGAAATCTCACCCTTATGGGTACGGAATACTTCACCCCGGATACCGACGATGTCACCGATGTCCAACTTCTGCCAGAGCGCATATTCATCCGCGCCAAGAACGTCAAATTTGGTGAAAAGCTGGATTCTTCCGGTCTTGTCATACAAGTCGCAGAAACTGGCCTTGCCCATCCCTCTTTTCGAGAGAAGACGGCCGGCCATACGTACTTGCTTGCCTTCCATTTCCTCGAAATGTTCCGTAATATCCGTGCTGTGGCAGGTCACGTCAAAACGCACCTGTTCAAACGGATCCCGGCCAGCTTCGGATAACTCCTTGAGCTTGCCGAGCCGTATACGCATTTGCTCCTGCATGTCTTCCGCAGACTCGACCTGATTTTCATCAATATTTGAGTCAATTATATCCTGCATATGTAAAATTAAAGTCCTTTCTGTGCCCTAAAAGGGATCTCATACAAAATTGATTCAGCCAGGCTTGCCAATTTTCACAATTTTGTATTTCAGGGTTCCCACAGGCGTAGAGACTTCAACAATCTGACCCTTCTTCTTGCCGAGAATGGACTGTCCGACCGGAGACTCGGTTGAGATGCGGTTCATAAAGATGTCGCCTTCGCTTGCATTGACAAGGCTGTAATCCGCTTCTTCTCTCGTCTCTTCATCGCGGAGGGTAACCAGAGATCCAAGGGATACCTTGGTCTTGCTGATCTCGTCCTCATCGATTACCCGGGCATTTTTGAGCATATCTTCGAGTTCGAGGATACGCGACTCATTCTTGGCCTGTGCTTCTTTGGCATCATCGTATTCGGAATTCTCGGAAAGGTCTCCCTGTGCTCTTGCTTCTTTCAGTCTCTCCGAAATTTCAGCGGACTTAACGGTCTTTCTGTCAGCCAATTCATCCTGTAACCGCTTCAATCCCTCAACGGTAAATGCATTCCTCTCAAGTTCTGCCATGTGCTTTGCTCCTTTTCTACCTTTACGGTCCGGTCCTAATACGTATTGTTCTCTCCCCAGAATATGTGTCTCACCATCAGCGGGGTCTGTCATTTTCCTTCTGTATAACGTCGTGCGCGCCGCCCTCGATAATGGAGGTCGACGATACAACGACCAGACGTGCCTTCTCCTGCAGTTCGGGAATCGAAGAAGAACCGCACGAGCACATGGTCGCCTTGATCTTGGCCATAGCTCCGTCTAAGTTATCCTTCAGCTTGCCCGCGTACGGGACATAGGAATCGACGCCTTCTTCAAAAGCCATCTTGCCGCCGGTTCCGCCGTCGTCGTATCTCTGCCAGTTCCTGGCTCGATTGGAGCCTTCCCCCCAGTATTCTTTAACGTAATTACCGCCGACCAGCATCTTACGGGTCGGACTCTCATCAAAACGCGCAAAGTAGCGGCCGAGCATAATGAAGTCGGCTCCCATCGCCAGTGCGAGTGTCATATGATAGTCGTGCACGATACCGCCGTCGGAACAGATCGGTATATAGATTCCGGTCCTATTATAGTATTCATCACGCGCTCTGGATACAGCCAGTATTGCAGATGCCTGTCCGCAGCCGATACCCTTCTGTTCGCGGGTAATACAGATTGAACCGCCGCCGATACCTACCTTGACAAAATCGGCTCCCGCGTTCGCCAGGTATTCAAAACCTTCCGCATCGACCACGTTGCCCGCGCCTACCGGAACGTCGGGACAGTTCTCCTTAATCCAGGCAATCGTCTTCTTCTGCCATTCCGAAAAGCCGTCGGAGGAATCAAGGCACAGAACATCGGCTCCGGCCTGAACCAGTGCGGGGACGCGCTCCGCGTAATCCCGCGTATTGATTCCCGCGCCGACCATAAGGCGCTTATTGCTGTCGAGAAGCTCATAAGGATTCTCCTTGTGAGAATCATAGTCCTTGCGGAAAACAAGACCGACCAGATGATTGTCTTCGTCTACGATAGGGAGCTGATTCACCTTGTTCTCCCAGATCAAGTCGTTGGCTTCTTTGAGTGTCGTGCCTTCCGGCGCGATGATCAGGTGCTCAAAGGGCGTCATGAATTCGGCGACCTTCGTCGAAGGATCCATACGGCTTACGCGGTAATCGCGCGATGTGACCAGTCCCAGCAGCTTGCCGTTCGGTGTACCGTCATGTGTAACGGCCGCCGTCGAGTGCCCCATGCGGTCCTTTAAGGCCAGTACATCGGCGAGCGTCGCATCCGGCATAAGATTCGAATCGGATGTAACAATGCCGGCTTTGTACTTCTTGACCTTGCGAACCATCTCGCACTGTTCTTCGATCGGCTGTGACTGGAAGATAAAAGAAATGCCTCCGTATCTTGCGAGGGCTACCGCCATACCGGAATCGGAAACCGATTGCATAACTGCCGATACGAGCGGGATATTTATTCTAAGCTTCGGTTCTTCTTTTCCCTTGCGATATCGGACGATCGCGGTGGACAGATCAACTTTTTCCGGTGTGTTTTCCGATGTTGTCAGATTCGGTACCAACAGGTACTCGCTGAATGTGCGGGATTCATCCGCAAAAATCATTGCCATACGTGAAATCCTCCGTTTCACCAAATTCTTCATCAAATGTTTGCCTAGTATGATAGCACAAAACTGTGATTACAAGCTACCTGAAGGAAAGCATTTTACCATGTTTTCGGATTGAAAAACAGGCAAAAAGACCCGGTTTGTCTGCATAAGACATTCCGGGTCTTCCAAAAGGCAGTTTCATGCAATTTCTTACCAGAACTTGATAAAATCACCCTTTACGATCGAAGCGACCAGCCAAACGACAAATCCGGCAAAAATCAGCGTCAGGAAAACGACGGAATAAAGCTTTTTCGCGCGCTTCGATTTATTGTCGAGAGCCCAGACAATCAGCGCGATCTGACCGAAGACGGGAATCAGCGAGACCAGGATCGCAACAGCCCAATCGGACGCGGACATCTTCTCCTCTTCGGCTTTTTCCGGATGAAGCCGCAGCGACGGCATAAGAATCACCAGTGCCAGGAACGTGATCGCCGCCTCGGGCAGCAGAAAAGTTCCGTTGTAAAGCAGCGAATACAGCCATACGGGCTGTCCTTCCGGCGCATAGGATCCGTAGAATACGATACCGGATACGTACGAGAACACAAGCCGTCCGAACATCGAAACGACGGTTGCCAGGGCGATTTTCCACACCGGAATCAACCCTAATCTTCTCAGAATATTCGATTCCTTAATCCGGTCTTCCCTTCGTGCGGCAAAGAATCCCGCGACGCCCAAAGCCGTGAAGGCAAAGGTATAGTCCAGAAGAACCTGAACCGGTGTCAGAAAATAAGCACCGATTAAGAGCTGCATTCCGCTGTAGATGAAGGCCGCACCGAGTCCCCACGCCGGCCCGAAGCAGAGGGCAAAAAGAATGATCGGCAGCATCGATGCGAGCGTGACCGAGCCGCCCTGCGGCATCTCGAACATTTTTATGACAGAGAGTACCTCCGCCAGGGCAAGGCAGATGCCTCCGGCCGCCACGGCCATGATTTTTTCGCGGTTTGATGAAATTTGGTTTTCAGACATAAAAAAACTCCTCCTTTTATGTCCGACAGATGAACAAGGAGAAGCGCACGCTTCAGCTATAATCCCTCCGCCGGCATTATCCGGTTCAGGTCAACGGGTCGATACTCCCAAACGGTATCCTCTCAGCCGATTCTACAGATCAGCTCCCCAATAATGAACATCTGCATGATACTTCAGGTATTTTCGAAAAGCAAGATGATTTTCGCGTTCAGTCCCCGAAAAAGCCGCAAACGCGAAGAAATCTTTCGGTTTCGGAAGAATATACAGACGGTGCCACCTCATATGACATAACATGCTCGGCATCCTCGATCACCAGAAGGCGCTTCGGAGAACGGATTCTCTCGTAAATCTCTTCGCTGGCCGACGGAGGCACAAACGTATCGAGACCGCCGTGAATCTGCAGTACGGGTATGGATATCCTGGAAGCACGGACCGCGGGCGATACATCTTCAATACCGTAACCAAGCCGATCCTTCGCATTTCGACTGATCAGACGCATAAGGAAAGTCGGTGCAAAGCGGTATCTGCGGCGGATTATGAGACGAAGCTGCGCATCGAGCGAGGCATACGGACAATCCGCAACCACACCGGCCACCGAGTCCGGAAGCTGCCGGCTTCCGGCTGCGATCAACGCGGTCGCGGCCCCCATGGACCAGCCGTGATAAACGACGGTGAGCGGCATATCAATAACAGACTCCATATACCGTGTCCACATCAGAAGGTCTTCGCTGTCCGCGAGGCCATATCCGATATATGCCCCCCCGCTCATCCCGTGTGCCCGAAGATGCGGTATCAGAATATGGCAGTCTCCCATAGCAAGATACATCTGCGCGAATGCCGCCATTACGGACGGAACATCCTTCCATCCGTGCAGCAGAATCACAAGCCGGCGCGTGTCTTTTTTGTCGGCGGGCCGGTAATAGGCGGACAGCTTTAATCCGTCATACGATGTGATGAAGAGATTCTGAAAGTCGAGCCGGTTCGTATAGAACCAGTTCTGTCCCCTGCCGTAAATCAGATCCTGATTGATTTCCTGCGGGGAACGGTCATAAGCCGGCTTCGGAAACGGTCTGTCAAAGATGCTGTGAAAACCTTTTAGTGCAACAACAAATACAGCCAGCGTTACGAGCGCCGCCAGAGACAGAACAGACAGAACAATCAAAAGGACCGGAACAAGGTAACCCGTATCGGGCATATCAGTCCCTCCCCCTCTTACCGATTGTCTCTGTGATCTCCTTCCATTCGCGCGGAATTCCGGCGGATAACACTTCGCATCCATCCTCGGTTACGACGACATCGTCTTCCAGGCGAAAACCGATTCCCCAACGTTCCACATAAAGACCCGGCTCGACAGTAATCACCATTCCCGGTTCAAGGGGCAGTTCACGAATGGATAGATCGTGAACGTCCATACCCATATGGTGCGAAACGCTGTGCCAGTAATAGGTGCACACATCCGAATCGGCGGGCGATTCTCCGGGTATGACGCCGATTCTTTCCAGCTCCGCGCGGGCTGTCATTTTTACTTCTTCATTTATGGCCGTAAGGCGCATACCGGGTCCTATAACACGGAAAGCTTTTTCCTGACAGGCTCTTACAGCTTCGTAGAGCAATTTCTGTCTTTCCGTAAAATATCCGGACGCAGGATAAACGCGTGATATATCGGCACAAAGGCCGGCGACCCGTCCTCCGACATCTACCTGTATCAACTCCTCTGGACCGGCATAGCCGATCGGGTTCATGTGATGCAGGCACAGCGCGTTTTTGGCGGCGGCAAAGATCGATTCAAAAGCGGGAAGCCGGCATCCCCGGCGTGCAAGCGCATAATCAAACGCGGTCGTCAGCTCAAGTTCCGAGACGCCGGGGCGGATCAAAGCCGCCGTTTCCCGAAGGGCGATGTCCGTCAACTCGATCGCCAGGCGGATCATATCGATCTCACAGGGTTCCTTCACCATCCGGATTCTAGCCAACATCACGCCCGCCGAAATAATCTCTCTTTCTTTATGCAAAGACAGGACCGACCGTTCAAAAGTCTTCCCGGGTCCGTAGGGAAGGCATTCTTCCAGCGCGACCGGCAGCTCGTCGTCCGAGATATAGGGACTTAAAAAATCCTCAAGAGCCGGCAAAAAGCGGATATCCGTGATTCCCGAAATCTCCGTTGCTTCTTCCCTCGTCATCCTCTTGCCCGTCCAGCGCTCGCGAAGCGTATCCTGTACTTCCAGAAACAGAATTGTTTTCACGTTTTTTCCGGTTTTAAGCATCACAAGAACAGACTCCGCCTGTTCGACGCCGGCCAGATAAAAGAAATTCCGGTTCGCAAAAAAAGGATAGAGATCATCCGCGGACATCGTTACGGGGCGGCCCGCAAAAATAACCGCCAAGGCCCGTTCAGGAAGTTTGTCCAGAAGCTTTTGGCGGTTTGATTCGAAAAAGGATGCCGGAAGGCGATAGTCTCTAACGTCGGCCTTCATCTCGCCGTTTCTCCGGATCGTACATTATATTCATCAAAAAGAATCGTATTGTTGATGTATCCCAGCGTAGCGCCCGGCGATCTTCGGATCAGTCCGGGATTGCCGATCACGATCGAGTTGTCGGGAACATCGAAATTCACGTAGGCTCCGGGGGCAATCAGAACGTTGTTGCCGATCCGGATATTTCCGACGATGATTGCGTTTGCGCCGATCCACACGTAATTGCCGATATTCGGCGAACCCTTCCTGGCTCCGCGGAACTGGGTTCCGATCACGACGCCGGTTGAGATATTCACGTTATGACCGATAACGGACTTGGGGTGAATAATAATACGCCCGAAGTGAGCGATATAAAGGCCCTTGCCGATCTTGGTCTCGTACGGTATCTGAAACTGATACTTGATCGTCTTCCGGTCGAGACCGATGTTGTAGAATCGAAAGGCCAGTTTGTTTTTAAGATGATTTATACCCTTCTCATATTTCAGCATTTCCTGATAATAATATTGGGTACGACGAAACGAGTCCAGGAAACGGAATTCCGGGCTTGACAACAATTCCTGAATATAAGTTAGATACACTCGCGTATGGCGTCTTTGATTACCTGTAAACCTATAAAGATCGCTATATACAATGTCCTTTAATTCTTCGGTCATCCTAGCCTCTTACTCCGCTTAATATCGAATTTTCAGGTTAATCTTATCTCTTTTCCGATAAATGAGCAACATTTTTCTTAAGCTACGCAAAGGTCGCTTGTCCAACACCCGGAAAAGAAATGAGTACAGCCTAAAGTGTCCAATTTGTACCGGGTATATATGCTGACAAATGAAGGATTTTCTTGACTTATCCCGAAGACACCCTCTATAATTGAAAAGCATTCCATGCAGACCGTGTATTTGCGCATGGAACAAAGCGATTTGGAGAAGTATCGAAGAGGTCATAACGGGGCGCACTCGAAATGCGTTTGTCGGGTAACCGGCACGAGGGTTCGAATCCCTCCTTCTCCGCCAGATGCAAACAGGGACTCACCTTTATGGTGGGTCCCTGTTTGCATCTGGAGAAACTGGTAAGAGGGATTCGAACCCTGCGAAGGCAGATCGGAGAAAACTCTTTTCCGGCGTACGAACAAGTCCTCGGAGCTCTGACAGAGCTCCTGCGGAACTACGGCAGAAAAGAGTTTTCTCTTTTTAGCGGATGGACAGAATAATTTCGTACAACCACTTAGTTCCTTAATTCCATCCGCTTCGGAAATTTAGTATTCGGCACAATCAGTTAAGTTATTGATTCTCATAATAAGCGATAAGGCGGGCGTCCGGTGGACGGCCGACCGACATCTGCGGAGGAGCGATAGCGACGACGGAAAAGCAGACGAGCATCGCGAGTCTGCGCGGAATCCCTCCTTCTCCGCCGTAAGATAAATAGACCAACTGAAATGACGGGGGCCATTTAAAATAATTGTCAGGCTAAACGGCAAGATGTGTTTTTGATACCGTGAGGGATTCGAACCCTGAGAAGGCAGATCGGAGAAAACCCTTTTCCGGCGTACGGACAAGTCCTCGGAGCTCATACTGAGCTCCTGTGGAACTACGGCGGAAAAGGGTTCTTCTTTTTTCATGCAGATGGACAGGATAATTCTGCACCTTCTCATATTTTCCTATTGTCCATCTGCTTCGGTATAATTGTCAGGCTAAACGGCAAGATGTGTTTTTGATACCGTGAGGGATTCGAACCCTGCGAAGGCAGATCGGAGAAAACTCTTTCCCGGCGTACGAACATATCCTCGGAGCTCTGACAGAGCTCCTCAAGGAAATGGGGCGTGTTAATATAAGGGATAGATGGAAAACAAAAGTGAGTAAGACCAAGAAATGCGATTCATAGGTGTAATATGGCAAGAAGAACAATAATGATAATTCCTGATTTTGATAATATGGAAGTTATTCATCAGATTCGAGAGAAATATGACCCGTTGAGTGCCTTGGTACCACCTCATATTACATTAGTATTCCCATTTGAGTCGGAAATGAGTAATGACACACTTCGTTCTATTTTGGAAAGAAAATTAGTAGGCGTGCATTCGTTTCCGTTATGCTTACAGGGAATAAGTAAACAGGAAGACAAATTTGGCAATTATCTTTTTCTTGATGTGAAGGAAGGAAAAGAACAAATCGCGATGATTCACAAATTGTTATATTCAAGCGAGTTAGATGAATTTGATCTGGGGTATGATTATGTTCCGCATATGACCGTAGGCAAACTGGAATCCTCAGAGAAGTTGACGGATGCATATGCAGAAATACTGGAAATGAAGGATACGTTCATTACGGTTGCGGGATCTGTTTGTGTTGAAATGATAGGCGAAAATGAAGAATCTATTATCTTCATGGAAAAGAAATTACTATAGAAACCCCGCTTTAGCCAAAGGATACAGAGTGAAAAATCCAATAATGCATAAAGGAGTCAACCATAATGACACAGTACGAACGCATGATCGCAGGCCTTATTTATGATCCGGGAGATCCTGAAATCATGTCCATGCAGGTTCCTTTTCAGGATGCGCTTTGGGAATTCAACCAATTGAAGCCTTCCGATTACGAGAAGAAAACGGAATATATGAAGAAGGTTTTTGCCGAATGCGGCGACAACTGCTATATAGAGCTGCCGTTCCGCGCCAACTGGGGCGGGCATAACGTGCATTTCGGTTCGGGGATATACGTCAATTTCAATCTAACCGTAGTGGATGACGGACACATCTATGTCGGCGACAAGGTTATGTTCGGACCGAATGTCACGATCGCCACCGCCAATCACCCGATGAACGCAGAGCTTCGCGCCAAGAGTTTCCAGTATAATAAGGATGTTTATATCGGTGAAAACGTCTGGATCGGTGCCGGTGTCGTGATTGTTCCGGGCGTCCATATCGGAAAGAACTCGGTTATTGGAGCAGGAAGTGTCGTTACCAGGGATATACCGGACAATGTTGTGGCGGTTGGAAATCCCTGTCGTGTATTAAGAACTGTCGGCGAACATGACAACGAGTTCTTTTACAAGAATGAAAAGATTGAATGGGAGAATCTCTAATATCGGCTTCCCTGCTTTTCGCGTTTATTCTGATGGTTTAGGATCTATACTGCGAAGCGGGAAACGCAAGAGAATCGATGTCTCAAAAGGAGTTTAAGATATGTTTTGGGATAAGGCAGCGGGGTTATATGACTTCTTTGAAGATGTTAGCAATGGAAAAGTGAATCGCAGTCTCTGTCAGAAGGTCACGGAAATGGTTGATCCAAATGACCGGGTACTTGAATGTGCGTGCGGAACAGGAATGATTAGCAAGCATATCGGCCGTAAATGCAAAGAACTGATTGCAACGGATTTCTCTGCCGGCATGTTAAAGCAGGCAAGGAAAAAGTGTAAAGATATGCCGAATGTGAAAATACAAATCGCAGATATCATGAAATTAGAGTGGAATGATAATACTTTTGACAAAGTGGTGGCCGGCAACGTGATTCATTTGCTTGATAACCCTTATGGCGCACTTGCAGAGCTTGATCGAGTGTGTAAGGCGGGCGGGAAAATCATTATTCCAACCTATATTAATCATGAAAACACCGGCAAACCGGCTATATTGATAAATCTCATTGAAAAGTTTGGCGCAGGGTTCAAGCGTCAGTTCAGCTTTGCTGCCTATCAAGAATTTTTCGAGGAAGCCGGATATCCGGATGCTGAATATTCATTTATTGAGGGAAAGATCCCTTGTGCAATCGCCGTGATTACGAAGAAATAGCATAATCAATTTGGGAGGCTTCTATGAGAATTGAACATGTCGCCATGTATGTACATGATTTGAACTCCGCCAAGGAGTTCTTTGTTAAGTATTTCGGAGCCTCGGCAAATGACGGATACCATAATGCGAGAACGAATTTCCGCTCGTATTTTCTGTCCTTTGAAGACGGAGCGAGACTGGAAATCATGAATAAGCCCGAAATGACAGACGCGCGAAAAGAATTGCCGGGGACCGGCTATGTCCATATCGCTTTCTCGGTCGGAAGTAAAGAACGGGTGGATTCTTTGACTTCGCTTCTGGTAAAAGACGGGTACGAAGTATTAAGCGGGCCGAGAACTACGGGTGACGGCTATTATGAGAGCTGTATTGTCGGAATGGAAGGCAATCAGATCGAGATAACCGTCTAAAGCCCCCTCTCTTTCATCGGCTTAACAGTTCCCTCGCGGCTTTTCCCGCATATTGAAAAATATCTTTTTCGCGAATATGATGCTATTTATTGAAGTCTTCATAGCTGGGGTACATGAAGACACGGGAGGCAAATAGATCATGATTGTAAAAACATTGGGAAACAAAGAGAATCCCGCCATCCTTCTGATACCCGCTATGTTTTGCACAAGCGAAATGACGGGGTTGATCGGCAAGTACTTTGAAGCGGATTATTATGTGATTCTGCCCACATTGGACGGCCACCATAAAGAAGTACGCGAATACATTTCCAAGGAAGAAGACGCCCGGAAAATAGTTGCCTGGCTTCATGAGAACGGGATAGGCTCACTAAAGCTTCTTCAGGGGACTTCGATGGGCGCCGAGGTTGCCCTTGAGGTGGCTTCGAAGCTTGATCTTCCGGTGGATCACTATTTCTATGACGGCGGACCGTTTTTTCACTTCCCTCGCCTTCTCCGCTGGATTATGGCGAAAAAGTTTACGATGTTTATGACCAAGATTAAGGGAGAAGATAAAGATACGGCTGTTGATCATTTGCTCCATGACCCTTTCGTAAAGAAGCTCGGCGGCGATTCATTGGACTCCTATCGAGGTATGCTGAACGGGTTTTGTGAGATAGGACAATGGATCGATAAGAAGTCTGTTCGCCGCATTTCCGATACCTGCTACAAATGCGATCTGCCGGATCTGGACGCCGGTATAGTGAGAAAATCTGTTTTCTTTTTCTCGGAGAAGGAACCTGCGCGAAAATCGGAAAAACGCCTGAAGATGAAGTATCCGGAAGCCGTTTTCGATGTCGGCATCGGATACGGGCACTGCGGGTTTCAAATAACGGATCCGGATACATATGCCGGCTATATCCGAAAGATTATAGAGAATTGATAACAAGCGAACGCGCATGAAAAGGAGATTAACAGTGAAGAAAGCGGTTATTTTTGATCTGGATGGGACGCTCTGGGATTCATCCGGCTGTATCTATCAGATATGGAACATCGTTTTTGGAAGACACGAGGAAATCACTTTTCGCGTCGTACAAAATGACATAGGCCAATACATGGGAAAAACGACAGACGAGATCGGCGCAATGCTCTTCCCCGGGCAGTCAGTTGAGTTCCAAAAGCAGATCCTGGCCGAGTGCTGCCGTGAAGAAGACGTTTTTTTGCGCGAGCACGGCGCCGTCTTATATGACGGCCTCGAAGAAACCCTAAGCGCACTGAAAAAGAATTATGAATTGTTTATCGTAAGCAATTGCCAGGACGGTTATATCGATGCTTTCTTGTATGCTCACAAACTGGGAGACTATTTTGCGGATATCGAGATGTCCGGAAGAACCGGCAAGAGCAAGGGCGAAAATATAGCGCTGATTATCGACCGCAACAACATCGAAAAGAGTGTTTATGTCGGTGATACGGAAGGCGACGAAAAGGCTTCCAGGTATGCAGGCATTCCGTTCATTTATGCAGAGTATGGTTTCGGAAAAGCAGCGGCTCCGGATGCGGTGATTCACCGGCTTGGCGATTTGCCCGATACGGCGGCGAAATTTCTGGACTAAAAATCGGTGCCCAATATGAAATTTATCACAGGAATCGGGAGAATAGAATCATGACAGAGATTCAGCGAATCAAGTGCGGCAACGGGAATTGTTATATTGTTGCCAATGGCAAAGACGCTATTCTTGTAGATACGGGAAAAAGGGACTATTTGGATGCCATCCTGGAAGCGTGCAAGCCGTATGATATGAGGCTGCTCCTGTTAACGCACGGGCATTTCGATCATACCGAGAATGCGGCGGTCCTTTCTGAAAAACTTGGAATTCCGATCGCCATGCATAAGGCAGACAGTGATTTGATTGATGACAACATGGCGCAATCTCTGACCGCCGGGAGTTTATTTGGCAGAATCGTATTGAAAGCCTCCCTCAAAGCTTTTTCAAACCAGAAAATCCTTACGTTCCAACCAAAAATATTTCTGGCTCAAGGGGATGATTTATCGGAATATGGTATTCCTGCAAAAGTGATCGGCTTGCCGGGACACACGAACGGTTCTATTGCGATTGATGTTGAAGGCAAATACCTGTTTGCAGGCGATGCACTAATGAATATGCTTTATCCGACCGTTTCGCTGTTATATCACAACAGGGAGGAAATGCTGAACAGCGCGAAAAGAATTTCCGGCTTGGGCGACAGAATCATATATTTCGGGCATGGAAAACCTGCACTTAACAAAATTTGGGTTAAATGAGATAACTCCGGTTTGCGTGTAATCACACGTACAGAAAAGAACTCCGGGTTCCGCGTATTCCCGCACGTACTGAAAAGAATCAAATCTCAATGCCGAGCCGGGCAAACTTGTCCCTTCCGTTTTCGTAAATCAGTGTAAAGGCTTTCTCTTTATCCATGTGATAGTGGTCCCACATCATAAGAACGGCAAGACCGTGCGTATAAATAATGATGTCCCGGATCGTTGCTTTCATCCGTTCTTCGGGGACATTGTATTGATGGGAAAACAATTTCGACATTTCCGAATCGAATAGGAGATCGAGAACGCTCTCATCCGTCGAACGGACTTCCCCCAAATCGTCAATGTTCAGGAAGCGGAACAGATTCGGTTGATCGCATGCGATATTGATGTAGTTTTTGCCAACCTCAAAGAAAGTATCGATCGCACTTTTCCCCTCCCGGATGAACAGATCATCACTCCAAACGTGTTTTCTCGCGTATATGTAGAGTTCTTTTCTAAGTCCCTGAATGCTTCCGAAGTGCCAGGAAATCGGCTGGGTCGAACATCCGATTTCGGCGGCCAGCGTCTTGATATTGACATTCGCATATCCGTCACGCACCAGCATGTTAAAGGCGGCTTCGAGCATCTTTTCCCTGGTAATCGTTGTGGTTCTTCCCATAATCTACCTTTCAAATTCACTTTCGCAGCCAAAATGACTGGTGTGACAGTTTCCTCTGTTCTATGCTTCAGAGCACTTCAGCAATATGCTGATAAATTCGTCGTTTTTCTCAATATAGGGTGAATGTGCCGTGTTTTCAAGGATGAAAATCTTCTTCTCGGGAGCGGTGATGTCATCCAAATACTGTTCGGTTAAGTTTACGGGGCAGGTATAGTCATATTCCCCGCTTAAAAAAAAGATCGGAATGTCAAAATCATTCCCCATTGATGCAAGATAGCCGTCATACTCGTTGGCATAACGGCTCTTCTGGCACAGAGATTTTCCCCGCCAGTAATTGATTTTCTCCATGAAAGTATAGCAGTGGCATGCCATATTGGGAAAGAATATCTCAAAAGCATCGCTTCGCATTTCTCTTGTTGTCGCGCATCCGGCCTTCAGCAGAATTTCCTCCCATCTGCTGCCGTTACACTTTTCATTCGGGACAACCGTTCCGTCTTCCCGGATGTCCATAAGGCTGTTCATTTCTTTTAAGGCCTGGTCGTTGCCGTTTGTAAGAAAAATCTGCTTCAGGAAATCATAACCGGCAGCTTCTCTTGTTCCGTAAACTTCTTCACTGACCATTTGGCCCATTCCAAAATAGGCGTAGTAATCTTCCGGATTCTCTTTCGCCAGAATGATTCCCAGCGGCGTACCGCCGCTATGAGCCATCAGATAGATTTTCTCTTTTCCGAATCGATCCTTCAGGTATTCCGTAACGGATATTGCGTCGTCCTTTAATCCGCTCAGCGTAATATCTTCGGGCGTATAGGACGAAGAAAAGGATAAGCCCTCCCCTTTATAATCCCACCAGCAGACCGTGAAGTATTCTTCGATCTTATTATCATAATATTCATTAAGAAAATACTGCGGTACACCGGGGCCGCCGGATATAAACAGCAATACAGGGTTGCCTGTATCCTTACCTCTTATGATCATTCCATTCCTGCTGCCGTTGACATCCAGATATGTTTTCTCGGCAATGCTGCCTTCCAGAACCTGTCCGTTGTCGTCCAGAAACGGTTCAATTGTGCCTGTACCTGTTATACCCCAATACGCCATCATACCCACCGTACTTAAAAGGATTGCAGAGAGCAACGCAGCAATAAGGATTCTGACGATCTTAATCAAGCACTTGCTCTTTCTGGTCTTTACGCAATTCTGCATTTCTCAATGAAGCCTTTCAATTTGGAATCATTATCCCCGGCATGTTCCGGAAATTTCCTGTCGTAAAGAGACACATGACGTATAAGACCAGGAATTCTCCGTTCCAATTTCTTTATACACTTTTCATTGTCTCCACTCGCCGAAAAGGTGAACACAGATGTAATCTTTGAAGTGTCATGAATTTCCTTTAGAAACCGGTTAACCGCGAGGCACGGACTCGACGCCCATACAGGAGTTCCAAGGATGATTTGATCATACTCGGTCATTTTAAGATCGTATTTCTTGAGCTTTGTCCCCCACCCGAAAGTTGATTTCATTCCGCCTAAGAAAAATCTCTGGAACCCTTCTTTGGCTATCTCCTTCTCCGGAATCAGTCTCAATAGATCAGCCGAGAGTTCCTTTGCAATTATTTGGGCTGCTGCATCCGTATTTCCTGCGTTTGAATAATAAACAACCAATGTTTTCATCTTTTCTGTATCTCCTATTTTATGAATGCGTTTATATAAACGTGTTTATATTACTGCCGGTTGCAATCTTTGTCAATATCGATTCAAACATTTTCGTAATTGTATCGGGCGACAATACACAACTAATTTTTTGCTATATTCTAGATATAGACAAGACATGTCTCAACTCGGGAAAAAGGACACTGCTCGCTTTGTGTCCTGTTAAGCTGTGTTTGCAGACTGTATTCTTACATCAAAAGGGGGCCACGAGACCTATGGATCAAATTAGAATCGGAAATTTCATTAAGGATCTCAGAAAAGAGAAAGGTCTCACACAGGAACAGCTTGCGGAACAGTTTCATGTATCCCGGAGAACGGTTTCAAGATGGGAAACGGCCAGCAACATGCCGGATTTGGACCTGCTTGTCGAAATGGCTGACTATTTTGATGTGGATCTTCGGGAATTGCTCGATGGAGAAAGGAAAAGCGAGAAAATGAATAAGGAAATGGAAGACACCGTACTAAAGGTAGCTGATTACAGCAACGAAGAAAAACGCAAAGTGACAAAGAGAATGCATGTTTTGTTTATTGCAGGTCTTCTGGCTAATATTGCCTATTTGGTCATGCTCTTTACAGACAATTCCGATAACTTTTGGGGTGGAATAAGTCTTGGGATTTCATCCGGCATGATTCTGGTCGGTGTCATAATGACCAGCAAATACGCCTCGAGGATCCGCGAATTCAAATTAAGACTCCTTCACAGACAATAGAATGGATGGAATGAGGCGAATATAATGAAACATGAAAAGGTATTACAGATTGTCTGTACCATCATTCTTGCTGCTGCATCAATCGTACTGCTTGGCAGCAGAATAATCGGAACCGTTTTACCGGATTTTGTGATACGGATATGCGGCGTGTCGGCCATTGCCGCTATTCCCGTTTTCTCGTACGCGACGGTTAAGAGTATTAAGAAGTAGGTTGAAAGAAATGTTGGATATCATAAAAGGCAGCGAACAATATGTTAACGAATGTACAGAGATGCTGATACATTCAGAACTTGGCAGACAGTATTTCTCCAGAGAAGGGAGTGCGCTTCATGCTGTGCGTGAGGCAGCGGAAAGCGATACCTTCTATGTGGCGAAGCGGCAAGATGCATGCGTCGGTTTTATGTATTACCTCCCGCACGGAGCGTTTCACGCCTTCCCCTATCTTCACCTGATTGTAGTTGGCGAAACAGAAAGAGGGCTTGGAACCGGAACAGAGATGCTAAGACATCTGGAGAAGCTTGTGGATACCGGGAAGCTTTTTCTTGCAGTTGCAGAGTTTAATCCGGAGGGAAAGCATTTCTACGAGAAAAATGGATATGTTCAGGTTGGGAAAATAGACGGTTTGTACAGAGCAGGGGTTACGGAATATCTGATGATGAAAGAGCTAAAATAGGGGTGAATGCTACTAACGGATTTCCTGAAAGAGATAAAAAAGAGGTATTCTATGCTGGAAAAAATCAATCTGAAAAAAACGGCCCTGGCAGTCGAGAAATTGTACGTTTATGAGAAAATCGGACGTCTCAACGGGCACATCTTAAGCGTCGTCAATGTGGAGAACCGCACGCTTGATTTCCATACGCACGAGGGCTCGGACGAGCTTTTCCACGTAATCGAGGGCAGCTTCGAGCTCGAGACCATGGACGGATTAACCCGGGTTAATGAAGGCGAGCTGATCATTGTTCCGAAGGGCGTCTTGCACAGGCCTGTCGTTACTTCTCTTTGCAGGTTCCTGATGATCGAGCTGGACGGCACGCTGAACAAAGAGAACAGCGGCGATCTGTACGAAGAATAAGTACTCTTAAAGCAGTACGGGCCTGACGGATCATAATGACCCGTCAGGCTCTCATGTCTAGTCTTCTCTTCACTCCCACCTGAAGAACTTGATTGCGACAATCACACATACAACGGCTAGTACCGTCATTATGACGATCGGCAGCAGGACATTTTCTGCCGGAAGCCCGAGGGATGCCGCTTTCAGAAGTTTGATGCCCTGTGTCAGCGGCATAAAGTCGGCTGCATTCTGCATCACCGGCGGCATGACTTCATACGGCAGTGTTGCACCCGAAAAAATCAGCATGGGAAAGTAAAGGATACTGGCAATTACACCGGCAATCTTCGTGTCGCGGGCAATCCCGCCAACCATCATCCCGATGCTGAACATTGAAATCAGCACCAGCAGATATCCGCCGATAAATTGCGGTAACGATCCCCGGAGACGAAGTCCGAAGAATATTGCTCCTACGGCATAAAGGAGTACCAGGGAAACCAGGGAATACAGGGTGTAAATCACCAATTGCACCAGCAGAATGAGCGCCGGGCTGACCGGAGTGACCTTAAAGCGTTTCAGAATTTTCTTGCCCCTGTAATCGGAGATCACCAGCGGCAGGCCCATAACGCCTCCGGCACAGATCGATATGGCGGCAAGCGCACCGAATGACTGTTCCAGGAATGTGTATGACGCTCCGGCAAACGCAGGTTTGCTGCCGTAGATGATTCCAAGGATGACCAACACAACAAGCGGCATGCAGACTGCAAAAATAAGCATGTCCATACCGCGGAGGGACAGCTTCAGTTCGGTTTTTAACATGGTATTAAAGGCTCTCATCGTTTGTGTCCTCCTCGTCTGTATACCAGAGATATGCGTCCTCCAATGTGCTTTTCGAACTGCCGGATATCGCTTCGGCAACCGTTCCGTAAAAAACGGCTTCACCGTGCTTTAAAATGCAGATCGTATCGCACAATGCCTCGACCTCATCCATAAAGTGTGAAGCGAGAAAAATGGTAAGACCGCCTGTTTTCAATTCTTTCAGCATCTTCCAGACATCGCGTCTGGCTCTGGTATCGAGTCCCGTGGTCAGCTCGTCCAAAAATACGACTTCCGGATCCGGGATAAGAGCCAGAATGATAAACAGGCGCTGCTTCTGCCCGCCAGACAGTTCGTTGACCGGAGACTTGGTTTTATCAGCAATACCGAACCGGCCCAGGAGCTTTTTATAATCGGCGGCATTCCGGTACAGAGACTGTGTCACCTCGCATAATTCACCTACGGTAATTTTGTCCTGATAATTGGCCTCCTGAAGCTGAACGCCTACCCTTTCGAAAAGCGTCTTTCTGTCTGTGTGCGGATTCATACCCAGAACGGAAACCGTACCGGAATCCTGGCTCTTAAGACCCAGCATACATTCGATTGCGGTCGTCTTTCCCGCACCGTTTGCGCCGAGCAGTCCGAAAACCGAGCCTTTCGGTACCCGAAGACTTACATTTCTCACCGCGGGCAGATCACCGTAGGACTTTACGAGCTGCTCCACTTCGATCGCATCTTTCATACACAAATACCTCCTGCCATTTGAGAGAAAGATTATCTCATCGCAGAAGTCTGGTGGTTAAATGTATGGTTATGAATATTTGTTTTGCATTTCAGTGATCATGTCGACCATTTCTTTGGCATTGCGTTCTGCTTCGTTCAGGGAAAGAATCAGTCTGTCGCACACGGAAATAATGTCTTCATCCTGATTCGGGGTGTTGAGAATCTTCTGAATATTAACGGGGCGTCCCGTGGAAAGCGCGTTCAGCATGCGCAGTATGGATTCCAGGGAGTAATTCGCGCATTTGAGGGATCGGATGATTATGAGCCTCCGGATGTCATCATCCACATATACCCGATAGCCGTTTTCTTTTCTTTTGACGCTGAGCAGACCGTTCATTTCCCAATTCCGCAATGTATCCATCGTAATGCCAAGATATTCCGATACCTCTTTGCGTCTCATTGTTGTGTTCGCGTCTTGCGTATCGCCCGATAAAAGATGCGTCACAATTTCTACGGCGTCGGACGCGTTCTTTATCTCCGTCTGCACCCCGGAGATATAGGCTCTTGTCAGACGCAAGGCCGCGTCGAAGTCTCCCCGGGCTGATGATTTAACCGCGGATACGATTTGTTTGCGCAGGCCGTTTTGCAGCAGCTCGATTTGAAAAGCCTTGCGGGCGAGTCGGAACTGATCGATATGAATATCTGTAAATACCCTGTAACCGTTGGCCTTGCGCTCTGTCACAGGTATTAATGCAAGTTCCTCGTACATTCGAACTGTATTGGGATGAACCCCGATCACTTGTGCAACTTCAGATGTCCTGTACGTTTTCATCGTCTCACCTCCTCAATATCAACTTTACCTGCCGTAAAAGTATGGTGGTTTAATGGAGGGTTTGATTTCATTATACAGGTCTCTCCACAATATCGCCAATCTGTTATAAAATGTAATTGTACATATCACTTTTCGCGCTGATTCTTCGAATACAATGTCGTCTCCGGGACGGCAGTTTCCAGATAAGGGGATTGTATCCCCGGAATATGAGGTTAACCGATGATTACAAGAACCGACATTGACAACGGCAACGCATTTGACTGGGGGAAGGCTTCCTCGGATTATGCAAAATTCAGAGATATATACCCCGGAGAATTCTATGAAAAACTCATAAGTCTCGGCCTGTGTGTCGAAGGCCAGAGAGTCCTGGATCTCGGTACCGGAACAGGTGTCCTTCCCCGCAACATGTACAAACACGGTGCCAAATTCACCGGTGCGGACATATCGGAGAATCAGATCCGTGAAGCGGTCCGAATGTCCCTCGAAGCAGGTATGGATATCGATTATGTTGAGGCGTCGGCAGAAGATGTGCGTTTTCCCGACGCATCCTTCGACGTGATTACCGCCTGTCAGTGCTTCATGTATTTCGATAAATCCATCGCGCTTCCGAACATTCACCGCTTGCTTAAGGATAACGGCCGCTTTGCGGTTCTGTTCATGTCTTATCTGCCCGGGGAAAATGAAATCGCCCGGAAGAGCGAGGAACTGATTCTCAAATACAATCCTTCGTGGAACGGCGCCCATCTGGTCCGTCAGGAACCCGAAACACCGGACTGGCTCGGCGATCTTTTCGAAGTCAATAACCTGATCGTTTACGATCTTGTCATTCCTTTCACGCGCGAGAGCTGGCACGGACGCATGAAAGCATGCCGCGGGATTGGCGCGTCTCTCCTCACGCCGGACGAGATCGCCTCATGGGAAAAGGAACACCGCGATTATCTGTCTGCGATGCCGGAGAGTTTCAACATTCTTCATCAGACCAGCATCATTGATTTGCGCAAGCGCTCCTGACAGAGGATCTATGTCGTCTGCGTATTTGTGTATTTTCGAAAAAAGGCACGATTATTTCACAAGCGCCTGCGCGCCGAAAACGGCCGCAATGCTTAAGATTACGCTGAGTGCGATGTAGGAAAGCGCAATAAAATACTTCCCGCTCTGAAAAAGCTCCGCGGTTTCCAGAGAAAAGGTCGAAAATGTCGTAAACCCGCCGCAAAATCCGACTTTCAGGAGAAGAAGCAAGGAAGAATCCACGCTCTGGTTCTTAACGGCAAAAGCGATAATCAGTCCGATCAGGAATGCTCCGCCCACATTAATCCCGAGAGTTATAAGCGGAAACCCGCTTTGGGATTTAAGCGGAAGCAGGTTCAACAGGTACCGGCTCACCGTACCGACCGCACCGCCTAAACCGACTATCAGACAATTTCGTAATAGCTGCATACATATCTCCCGAATGAAAAACGTAGAATCTTATTCCCGCAGAAGCCATATAATCTCCTGCGAATCCGTAAACATCATAGAACCCGAGCAATGCGAATGTCCAGCATAATTTCATGAAACCTTTCGGTTTATTTGTTTGTAAGGTGTGAAATGAAGTATAATTCATATCATAAACACTTGATAGGGGAATTGTCTTTCTCAAAACGATACATCAGCCCATGGTGATTTTATCATGCATCCGGAGATGAATATGAGTGCAAAGATTCTGGTTGTTGATGATTCTCTGACAGCCCGCAAGCTGATATCCGGCATGCTTACCGCATATACGGTTCTGACCGCCTGCGACGGAAAAGACGCGCTTCGCATGATCGATGAGAATCCCGATATTGATCTCGTTATTCTGGATTTGAACATGCCGGTGATGGACGGATTCGAAGTGCTTCTAATACTAAAGTCCGAGATCCGTTATGCAAAAATCCGCACAATCATCCTTACGAATTTTGACGAAATCGATAACGAGATCAAGGGCTTGAATATGGGCGCGATCGATTATATCCGGAAGCCGGTGAATATGGAGTCCCTGCTGATCCGGATCGAGATTCATCTGAATCTGAAGCAGGCGCAGGAGCTTCTCGAAAAAGAGAATTTGTTACTGGATCAGGTGGTACGCGAAAAGACGACCGCCATACAGGAACTCTTCGAGAAGACAAGAAACAGTGAAATTCTTTTCCGAAGCATATTCAATCAGGCGCCAATAGGAATTGCCTTTGTCAGTGAAAATCACTTCGTTTCTTATAATGCAGATCATATTCCGTGTATCAATCCGATGTTCGAGAAAATTCTGGGACGCAGCAAAGAAGAACTTGATCAGATGGATTGGGCAGAAATCACACATCCGAACGATCTAGGCGCAGATCTTGATTATTTCCACAAATTCAAATCGGGCTTGATTGACCGCTATACGATGCAGAAACGATTCTTCAAGCCCGACGGAACCGTGATTTGGGTGAATATGATTGTCGCTCCGTTAAGCCTGTCTCAAGAGGCTTCAGCTTATCATTTATGCCTGATCAATGATATAACCGAGCGCAAGACAGTTGAAGCCGCACTTTCGGAGAGTGAGCGAAGCAAAAAGACCCTTCTGGCCAATCTTCCGGGCATGGCTTTTCGTTGCTCATGTAACAGTCGATGGACGGTCGAGTATGTGTCGGACGGCTGTTATGAGCTTACCGGATATGATGCCGAGACGATTCTTAAGAACAAAGATCGTTTCTTTCACGACCTGATTCTGCCGGATTATCTGGAACCGATTCGTAAAGAGTCCCTCCGCCTTCTGGATCTGCACACGCCCCTTCGATATGAATTCGAAATCAAGACTGCAGACGGAAAGATCAAGTGGGTGCTCGGAGCCGAGCAAGGCGTTTACGACGAACACGGCAATCCCGAGGCCGTCGAAGGCATCCTCATCGACATAACGGCACAGCGCGAACAGGAGAAAACAATCCTGCATATCAATTACCACGATTTTCTCACGGGGCTCTATAACCGGAGATATTTCGAGGATTCTCTCAAGAAATACTGTCATGCGGAACACCTTCCGCTTTCGATCGTCCTGGTCAACATCAACGGAATCCGCCTGATTAACGACGCCCTCGGATTTGCCGAAGGCGACAAAATGATTATCGATGCATCCGGTATTCTGAGAAGCTGCTGCCGTGAATGTGACGTTTTGGCCAGAACCGGCGGCGATGAATTCGGTCTTCTTCTTCCGAATGCCGACAATGAAACGGCAGAAAAGATGAGAGATTGCATCACGGAAGCGTGTACCGTATTCAATCAGCAGAAAACCGGCAAGCTGTATGCGATCAGCCTATCGAGCGGGATGGCAACACAGGAGAGTCCGGATCAAGACGTGACGGAAATCCTCAAAGCCGCTGATGAATTCTTACGGAACAGTAAGCTATTGAACCGTAAGAGCATCCGGAGCGGGCTTATCTCCTCCATTCTTGCAACCGTTTATGAGAAGAGCCAGGAGACCGAAGAGCACGCCAGGAGAATATCCGAAATGTCGAAAATGATCGGGCAGAAGCTCAACCTCTCGCCGAACCGGATCGGCGAACTCGAGCTGTTTTCCATGCTTCACGATATCGGTAAAGTCGCGATCGACGACCGAATTCTTAAGAAGCCCGGCAAGTTGGACGATGACGAATGGATCGTTATGAAGACGCACAGCGAGATCGGTTTCCGGATCGCGAGCGCCGCGTCGGAACTCGACCATATCGCCGACTACATCTTGACACATCACGAGCGCTGGGACGGTAAGGGTTATCCGCAGGGACTTGCCGGCGAGGCGATACCTCTGCTTTCGAGAATCGTGGCCATAGCCGATTCCTACGACGCGATGACTAACAACCGTGTATACCGGAAGGCGATGTCCACCAAAGAAGCCGTGGAAGAAATCAAGCGAAATAACGGAACACAGTTCGATCCGCAGATTGTAGCGATCTTTCTGAATATAATCGACGCGTATCTCGCGCGGGAATCTGAACAGAATTCAGGCGTATCTGTCTCCGAACCCGCTAACGCTCCGGAGAATTGATCGCCGGTCGGGTCGTTTCTTCGACCGGTCACTTCTTCCCTGCCCTTACATTTAAGAGTCCAGAACAATAATGTCGCGCGCGCCTCCGGTCAGGCACTCCGGACCGTCTTTCTTTATGACATACGTCTCTTCGCATCCGACCGTGCCGACTCCTTTGATTCCGCATTTGGGCTCGAGAGCGATTACCATATTCTCCAAGAGTGGTCCGGAACGGCTGTTTGCTATAACCGGGAATTCGTCGATCTGAAGACCGACGCCGTGCCCCAGAAAGCGGACGCCCTCATTCCCGTATCCCATGAAGTTCTTCGAGAGACACTCCGGGAGACCGGACATGCATTCGCGGTAGATATCAGTCGGAAGCATCCCGGGACGCAGCATTCCTTCGGCTTTTCTCATAACGTCAAGACAAGCGCCGTGAATTTCCAGCACTTCCGGGGCCGGAGGCGCACCGAAAGAATATACTTGCGTCTTGTCGCTGTGGTACCCCATAATCCCGTAGCCGATATCGGCAAATACAATATCGCCTTTCCTTAAGTAACGGTCCCGGCGTCCGAGCAGCGGGACGACCGGGCTCATGCCCTGCATGCCGCCGGGTCCGTCAAAGCTCGTCGGGTAGATTGAGGTATCGCCGAAACCGAGCTGTCCGATGATCATCTCGATCTGGAACATCGAGAAGCGGGATACGCCGTGATGTCCGAACTTCAGCATTCTCATATAGAGTTCGCCCGCGAAGTCGATTTCGCTCATCCCTTCCCGAAGAATCTCCGGGACAAGTGTTTCAAGCACATGCCGGTGCTGTTTTCCGGATTCCCGGATAAATGCAAGCTCATATTCGCTCTTAACGGCGCGAAGGCCTAAGAGAATCCGGTCGATCGAATGGATTTCCCCGAGGACAAAGTACTTCCGGATCCGTTCTAAGAGTGCAACCGGCACCACTTCCGTATCGACATAGGTACTGCCGAGATCTTCGGGAAGAACGGATCTCATATCTTTATACGTGTTCATTTTGTAAATGAAGTCCAGCGGGGATTCTATTTTCGCGCGGTCATAGCTCTTCCTGACAAAGAAAGCCGCAGTCCCATCTCTTCGAAGCACCAGGACGCCGTCCTGCATCGTACCTGTGAAGTAGTACTGGTTCACCTTTCCGATGATCATCGCCGTATCAAAGGCTTCCCCGGCCTTCCTTAAGTGCTCGAAAAGCTTGTGTATCCGTTCTTCAAGGATCTCAGCGGTTGGATGATCGAACATCTTTATCCCCTCCTCGCAGGTCATTCCTGCATGCCGGACAAATCATAAGTTTGACCGGATAGAAACATCATAGTTGAATACAAAGCGGGAATACAAGGCGTTTCTCTTAACAGAATCAAACCGGGCTGAATCCGGTTGCTTTTTTGGATGAAAAATGACACCCTTTCGAGTGTCATTTCCTTTTTATTGTTGTTGAAAGAAATCTGCTGGAATCATACCGTTTGTCTTTTTTTCTGTCTCCCGAGGAGAAGCGCCAGGACCAGGAAGGCCGCGGCAAACCCGATTTGTATCAGCATGCCCGCATAGATACCTTTCAGATCGGCAAAGGTATAGGCCGATAGCTCCGAAATATCGCGAACCGCCGTCACATACCAGTAGGTCGGAGTGAAGCTCGCCACATACTTGACCGTTGCTCCCAGAAGTTCCTGCGGAACAAATACGCCGCTGATGAAGCTCGAACCGAGTGCGACGACGTTGGCGACCGAATGCTGCGCACCGGGACCGCGGATCAGATACCCGAGAAGGAAACTGAGGCTCAATGCCGTGAAGGAGAAAACGCAGGCGTTTCCGATCATCAGAAGGACCTTGGGATTCATGAGGCTTGACCCCGTCAGGATGAGGCAGGCGACGATCAGGAACAGCCAAACCAGTACTGCCAGGCATACATTTCCGAGGAAAAGCTCGAGATTGATACGCGAAGCTTTCTCCGGTGAACACTGCATGCGGTTCTTCAAATCGCGTTTGTTAAAGACCTGCATGATCGTCGATACGGCAAGAATCATAATGGAGACGATGGTATAGGACATATAGATAAAGAAATAGGTCGTCTTGCTGAGCGAATCAACCGGTGTCGCGCCGTCCGCCCACTTTACAACAGTCTCATTCCCGAGATCGGTCTTAACCTTTGCTGCCGTATCGGTGAGGGCCGCCGTATCGTCTGTCCGGATATCGGATGCTTCCGTATAGAGCCGGAACAGACTTAAGTACTTTTCGATTGCCATGTCCATCTGGACACCGGACGTGGAGTTGCCGGCCGCCATTTTCCCGACAGGCAGGGCGTTTGTTCCTCCGACAAAGTCGTCTGTGAACCCCTTCGGGATTTTAACGATATAAGTCGCATCTTCATAGAACAGGGCATCCTGTATTCCCTCTTCGGTCTTCGCCGCCGGAATGACATTGCTCTTAGAGGAGAGATATTCGATGAGTCCTTTTGTCAGAGGCGTGTCCCCGTCTTCGTTGACAATCATAATATTCTCTTTGGTTTCGGAAAATGTTGTACCGGTCGTGTTTGAATTCGACATCGTAAGGAGAATGGCGAACACAAAGAAGATGCCGATGTATATGAACAGTGTAGGCAGGTTCCGGTAGATGATTTTGAAATAGGCTTTAAAGACTTTCATACTGCTGCCTCCTCATAATAAGGTATGTGATGAAATAGAATACGAACGAGAAGGCGAACAGGAGTCCCACGTTCAGAAGATACCGGTTGTATGTCTCATAGTAATAGAGCGAATAGAAGGCGTCGGCAATCAGATTGCCGGGATTGATGTAGGCCAGAATCGGGAAGCTCTTGGTCGCCGTATATTTGACTTTCGCCGACATGAGGCCTGCCAGGAAGGACATCAGCATCGAGGATCCGATAAGCACTCCGGTCTTGATTCCTTCGCCCTTTTTGACGATTGCTCCAATCAGTGCACCGAACGAAACACCCACGCAGCAGCCCGCAAACGAAGCCAGCAGAATATATCCTGCCTGATTCCCGAAATCCACCTTCTGCACGAAAATCAGATAAGCAATCAGTATGAGGATCGAAAGATACTGGATCAGAGTTGCCGAGCACAGGGAGCAGGCGAACACTTTCAACTTGTGTACCGGCGCGAGATTGACCCGGGCTGCCGTTGCGGACTGATTGGCCTGTACTGCGCCAACTTCCGTAAGTCCCATAAAGGCTCCGTACAGGCAAGTCATCGCGATCAGTGCATAGTAATAGGTCAGCATGCTGTTCGGCTTGTTCGGATTGGTATTTACATCTTCGACGTATGTGATGCTTTTTTCGAGAATCCCCGGAATCTTCATGGCAGACTCCGGATGATCGGCAATAATGCCGTTTATCGCCGAAACCGTCTGCATATACCAGTCGATAAACGTTTTCATAATCGTAGGCTGTATTCCGGCGCTTCGGATATAGAGCTGCATGGAATCCTTCTCGAGAATGTAGCCGGATATGGTTTTCTCGCGAAGAGCATTTGCCGCATCTTCCTGCGTGTCAAATACGGTAAGCTCGAACATCGGATCATCGGATGCATCCGAAGCCTCTTTAAGATGCGTCTGAAAATTGGTATCTGCCTTGTACTCGGCCGTATTGACAACACCCATCTTGATCGTTTCAAATTCCGTGGCAGCGCCGATATTTGCGAAAGCCATTCCGAAAAACGTCGCGAGAATAACGGGAAAGCCGAGGGTCCAGAACAGGACCTGGTAATTGCGGACCGTACTCTTAATACGGTATGTAAATATATGCCAAAACACGTATGTTTCCCCCTTAATCTCTCAACTCTTTGCCGGTAATCTCCAGGAACACATCGTTTAAGGTCGGAAGCTCGCAGTAGACACGACCGACATGAATTCCCTTGTCGTGAATCGCGGAGAGGATGCCGGCCAGACCGTTATGGCCCCGTTCGGTCGTTAAGATCAGATTGTTGTTCTGCGTCGAAGCCGATGCGATAAAGGGAAGCTCCTGAACCCAGTCCTTATAATCTTCCGGAGAACCCGTAAGGAACTCGATCGTAATTTTCTCGCCGATCCGGATCATGCCCTTCAGGTCTTCTTTGGTTCCGCTCGCGATAATCCGGCCCTTGTCCATGATCCCTATACGCGTGCAGATCTGCTCAACCTCTTCCATGTAATGCGACGTATAGATCACGGTCGCACCTTCCCTGTTCAGGCGCTCGATGCCTTCCAGGATATTGTTCCGGCTCTGCGGATCGACCGCGACCGTAGGCTCGTCCATGATGATGAGCTTCGGCTTATGGGCAATGCCGCACGCAATATTGAGTCTTCTCAGAAGTCCTCCGCTCAGCTTCCTGGGGTAGAATTTGCGGAAATCACCGAGGCCTACGAACTCGATCGCTTCTTCCACAAGCTGCTTTCTCTTCTGCTTTTCGGAAACATACAGACCGCAGAAGTAATCGATGTTCTCGTAGACAGTCAGCTCCTCGATGACCGCCACGTTCTGCATGACAATTCCGATATCCTTTTTGATATCATAGGAGGAAGGCGTCATCTTCCGGTCGAAGACTTCGATTTCTCCTTTATCAAAACTTAAGAGAGACAAGATGCAGTTGATGGCGGTCGTCTTGCCGGATCCGTTCGGACCTAAGAGTCCGAAGATTTCCCCTTCTTTTACATCAAGCTGCAGATGATCGAGTGCGATCAGATCGCCGTATCTTTTTACGAGATTAGAAACCTTAACAACCATATTTCCTCCTATATCAATAGACCTACACGACTTTTTCTATAGACTCATTCTACCCGAGCGCATCATGCCGTCCAAGTGACGAAAGTCTATACCCGGCATGACAAATGTCATATGTTTTATTGCGGGAACGGCATGATAGAATAGAAAACATAAAGTCTCCCAATATCCAAAACAGCCAGGGGAAGGATAAGCATGAATCTTCTGATCGATAAGCTGATACTTTTGGCTTTTTGTACGACGCTGTATGTATCGAACGAACACGGTACCTATACGGTCGTACTGTTGATTTCCGCTGTCATCCTCGCAACTCTCGCAAGCATCATCGACAGGGAGTATTTTACTCTCGGCCTGTTTTTTACGGCAGTCCTTGCGAGCCTGTTCATTCCCGGTGCTCTCTTCTTTCTTCCGATTTTTGTCTACGATATCATGAGGACCCGGTATCAGTGGTTCTTGCTGCTGGTACTTATTCCGCTGATTGCACCGCATGAGAGTTCAGGTCTGGATCTATACTTTGTTGCTCTTCTTATCCTTCTTTCGGTGATGTTAAAATACAGAACATCCGTTTCCGAAACGAGACGGCATGACAATTATCTTCTGCGCGATGCGCTTACAGAGAAACAGCTTCAGCTCGAAAACGCGAACCGCGATCTTCTCGAGAAACAGGATTACGAAGTACATCTGGCCACTTTGAAGGAAAGAAACCGCATCTCCTCCGAGCTTCATGACAGTATTGGACATGTACTGACGCGTTCCCTTCTCCAGACCGGTGCTCTGATCGCCATCTGCCGTGACGAAGACTTGAAAAAGAATCTGCTCGCATTGCAGGAGTCCCTTTCCGGGGGCATGGATGAAGTCCGGACCAGTATCCACGATCTTCATGACGATGCGTTCGACCTGGAAAGCGAAGTTCGAAAGCAAGTCGGAGATTTCCTTTTTTGTCCGGTCAGCCTTCGTTATCAGATCGATGTCCAGCCGGACAAGAAAATCCGTTATGCACTTCTTTCTGTGATGAAAGAAGGCCTCTCGAACATCGCCCGGCATTCGGACGCGACCGCGGCACAACTGACATTTATAGAGCATCCTGCTTTTTATCAGATGATCTTAAAAGATAACGGGACCAAAGGAAAGACGGGCGAAGTCAGTGTCACGGAGTCGGAAGGCATGGGTCTCCCGGGCATCAAAAAGCGCGTCGACGGTCTTGGCGGCCATCTCGCCGTACACAGGAATCCGGGGTTTGAAATATTCATAACGGTACCGAAGGAGAAGCTATGAACGTCGTAATAATTGATGATGATCCGCTTGTTTCCGAAGCTCTTCGAACGATCCTTGAGACCGATCCGGATGTTCGGGTTCTGGCACTCGGAAAAGATGGTTCCGACGCTCTTCCCCTCTACGAAGAGTTCAAACCGGACGTCCTTCTGATGGATATCCGAATGAAAAGCATGACGGGACTCGAAGCCGGCGAGGAAGTCCTTTCGCGGTATCCCGATGCGCGGATTCTGTTCCTGACGACTTTTTCCGACGATGATTACGTAATCAAGGCACTCCGAATGGGGGCCAAAGGTTATCTCCTGAAGCAAAAATTCGAAAGTATAGTCCCTTCTCTGAAGGCCGTCATGGCTGAACAAAGCGTCTTCGGTGAAGAAATCATCGCAAGACTCCCTCTATTCAGGGAGAACAGCCAACGAAAAGCGCCTTCCCTTGAGGAATACAGGCTTACTCCCAGAGAGCTGGAAATCCTCTCGCTTATCGCGGAAGGAATGAGCAACAAAGAAATCGCAGAAAAACTCTTTATAAGCGAGGGCACGGTAAGAAATGCGATCAGCCTGCTATTAGAAAAGCTGCGCCTGAAAAGCAGGACGCAGCTCGCGATTTTTTATCTGAAAAACACATCGGAAATCCGCTGATTTTCGTTATTTCAGGTTGGAATAGTGCTGGAGGAACTGCCGCGTGCGTTCGTTCTCCGAGGAGAAAACATCTTCCGGAGATCCGTTCTCGATGATAATTCCTTCGTCCATGAATACGATGCGATCGGACAACTCATTCGCAAAGGCCATCTCATGCGTCACCACGACCATCGTCATATGCTCGTCGGCCAGCTCGCGAATAACTTTCAGAACTTCTCCCGTAAGCTGCGGATCCAGAGCAGATGTCGGTTCGTCAAAAAAGAGCATCTGCGGATTCATCGCGAGCGCCCGCGCGATCGCAGCGCGCTGCTGCTGTCCGCCGGAAAGCTGGTACGGATACGCTTTTGCCTTGCTGTCGAGGCCGAGCTTGGCAAGAAGCTTCATCGCATCGTCTTCCGCCTTTTCTTTCACCGTATGAAGTACCCGGATCGGTGCTTCCGTAATGTTCTGCAGAATATTGTAATGCGGAAACAGATGAAAGCTCTGGAACACGAGTCCGATGCTGAGACGGATATTTTTGAGGGTCTCCTTGTCCGAATACTCGGCATTTCCTGCAGAGTCATTCCGGCAAAGAATATGACCGCAGACATCGATTTCGCCGCCGTCCGCCTTTTCGAGCTGGTTGACGATGCGAAGAAGCGTCGATTTGCCGGATCCTGACGGACCGATGATCGAAACGACTTCACCCTTTGATACCGACATGGAGATATCTCTTAGGACCGAAAGTTCGCCGAAGCTTTTTGTTATGCCGCATATCTTAAGAATTTGTTCGGATTCCATCGATTCGCCTCCCCCATTATCCCTTGTAGTAATTCAGTTTCTTTTCGACGCGCGAAAACGCACCTGCGACTACGCTGTTCATAACAAGATAGAACAAGCCGGCAATTACCAGCGGGATGATCGAAGATTCCCTATTCATCACATTGCTGGCATTTCTCATCAGCTCCGCGACGCCGATCACCTGCGCAAGGCTCGTGTCTTTTACAAGAGTCATAAACTCATTCGCACAGGATGGAACAATTCTTTTTACGACCTGCGGCAGGATAATGCGCATGAAGGTCTGCCACGCGTTGAGTCCGAGGACGGATGCCGCTTCGTATTGTCCGGCCGGGATCGATTCAATGCCTCCCCTGTATATTTCCGCAAAATACGCTGCGTAATTCAGGGTAAAGCTTAACACGGCCGCTCCGAAACGATCGATCGGAAGACCGAAAAGCAGGGACGGCCCGTACATGAAAAAGAACAGCTGAAGCATGAGAGGAGTTCCTCTCATGATCAGAAGATACAGCTGTATTGGCTTCTTAATAAACCATTTCCGGGAAAGGCGAAGCCTTGCCACCAGGAGACCCAGTGGCAAGGACAGCACAATCGTAAGACAAAATAGTTCGATCGCCTGAAGGGCACCTTCGAGAAGGTATGTTAATGTCGCGGCATAATTCATGATTGAGTCACTTTCGCTTAAATCTTGATGTCAGATCGGTTCCGGGTCCGTCGATAAAGGCAGATCCGTTCCGGATATGCTGTGAAAGGCGGAATCGGAGATCAGGCGATGGTCGTAATATCTTTACCAAACCATTTCATGGAAATCTCGGCAAGTGTACCGTCGTCGGCCATAGCCTTAAGCTGTTTATTGACTTCTTCGGCAAGTGCCTTATCCGTCTTCCTGAAGCCGATGCCGTATTCCTCATCCGCAAGAGACTCGTCGAGGATCACAAAATCTTTCTGATTCTGTGTGATGTAATAGGCCGCAACGATTTCGTCCATCAGGATCGCGTCGCTTGTCTTTCCCTCAAGTTCCATAAAGGCGGCAACATTATCGGAAAGCTCGACGACTTTTCCCAGGGAATCCTTAAAGTCGGTGTTGGTATCAAGAGCGTCGGCCGCACTCGAACCGGCCTGCAGGCAAAGGGTCTTTCCGGCAAGGTCGGCAAGGGATGTGATACCGGAATCTCCTCTTACAATAACAACCTGGCGGTTCTTCATATAGGCATCCGAGAATGTCATCTGCTTCTGTCTGTCTGCTGTGATCGTAAGACCGTTCCAGATGCAGTCAATATTGCCGGAATTCAGTTCGAGAACGTTGGAATCCCAGTCGATCGGCTGGCACTTGAGCTCTACGCCCATACGGCTCGCCACTTCCTTGGCGACATCAATATCAAAACCCGTGATCTCATTATTCTCATCACGGAATCCCATCGGCGGAAATGCGTCATCAAGACCGAGCACAAACACTCCCGATGTCTTGATTTTGGTCAGCGAATCGTCCTTTTTTGAACATCCGCAAATCATTACGGAAGCAGCCATCAGCGCTGCAAGAACCAGTGATAATCCCCTCTTCATATAACGTCCTCCTGATATAATTGGTTTCGTGATTTATTCTGATAGTACGTTAGCATTGTAAAGCAGGAAACCGCTTTGGTAAAGAGTGAAGCAGCAGCCTTTTCGCGCGAATCATCCGATTTCGTCTTCTCTTTCTTAAAAAAATCTTAATTCGAAAATACGAGACGACAGCGCCGGCTTTCTGTACTATAATATGAACAATACTGCGTTCAAGGGAGAACCTTATGAATATCGCCATTTTCACGGATACGTATTTCCCGGATATAAGCGGCGTCGCCTCGTCCGTGTACACTCTTTCGACCGAACTTAAGAAACGCGGGCATAATGTGTATATCTTTACAGTTTCCGATCCGGCTGCTTCTCTTGAAAAAGAGGAAGAAGAGGAATTGACGGCTGTTTACCGCTTCCCGAGTATTCCGATCGTGTTCCTAAAACCCAAGCGTGCGGCATCGCCGTTTTCCATCCGCATTATGCGTTTAATCCACAAATTCAAAATCGATGTCATTCACACGCAGACCGAGTTTTCCATGGGGTACATGGCAAGGGGCGCGGCAGCACCCTTCCGGATTCCGATTGTCCATACCTTTCACACCATGTACGAGGACTATCTTCACTATATCGCCAACGGCAAGCTGATTACTCCTTCCTTCGCGCGCCAGTATACACGCGCCTTCTGCAACGCGACGGCAGCTGTCATCGCCCCCACCGAAAAGACGGCTGATTTTTTAAATCTCTGCGGCGTCACAAAACCGATTTATATTATACCGACGGGGATTGATTTCACACCGCTGGCTAAAGAAAATCATTCGAAAGAAGAAACACTCGCCCTGAAAAAGAAGTATCATCTTGATCCTTCCTGGCCCCTGATCTTGTGTCTGGGTCGAATCGCCAAAGAAAAGAGCATCGACGTTGCGATATCTCAGATGCCGGCGCTTCTCAAAAAGCTGCCGGAAGCACGCCTTATCCTGATCGGTTCCGGACCCGACCGCAAAGAACTTGAGGATTTAGCCGAATCCATCGGCGTTCGTGAACATGTCATTTTCCTCGGAGTCATACCTTACCAGGAGATCGGTTCCCATTACAGGCTCGGAGATGTGTTTCTCTGCTGCTCCCAAACCGAGACGCAGGGACTCACCTACTATGAAGCTATGGCGGCCAGTCTTCCGATTGTCGCGAGAAAAGACGAGTGCATAAGAAAGATCATCAGAGACCGCGTTGACGGCCGGCTTTTTGAGCAGCCGGACGAAATTCCCGAAATTCTTTATGAGGTACTGACCGACAAGAAGACATCCGAATTGTATACGAGAAATGCCATTGCCGCGTTGATCTCTTACTCGGCCCCTACTTTCGCAGAACGTGTTGAGGATGTCTACATCCATACAATCGAACGCCGGCGTATACGGCACGAACAGCGGATCGACTCAATGATGCATATTCCTCGCGGACGTGATCTGCGCAAGCTTCGCCTTGTGACGACTCAAAGCTCGAATCGCAAGAGAAAGCAGCAGCATCCCCGCAAGAAACGAAGCTAATACGACCATGATCATCAGATTCGAACTTTCCTCGCCTGCCGAGAAGAAGCGGGTGATGATACCCGCAAAAGTCCACAGAGAGGTCAGTCCGAAAACATAATCGGCATACTTGATAATGAAAATCTCAGATATGGCAAACAGAATAAGAAGGACGGCAATGCTCCATGGAAGCATGCCCAGTCCGAACATGTCGCTGCTTAAATCGTGTATGAAGACGGTCAGATTCAAAAGAGATGCCGCCGAGATCCACGCTAAAAAGATACTGATCGGACAAAGCAGGAACAGCCGTTCCTTCATCGTGCGAATCTCCGGGAGCAATCTCAAATAGAGAAAAACCAGAGCGATCCACAGCAGAACAATCACGATCAGACTCAAGAGCAGAAGCTCATAATGCCACATGACCAGCCATACGATATCAATAAGGCATACGATCGGTATAAGGGATTTCACCGCATAAACCAAATCCGGATTATCGGCATCTTTTTGCGCATGAAAAAGTCCGATCTGAAACAGTCCTCCCAATAGAAGCCACAGATAAATGATTCCCCATATGGAAAAAGTGAATCCGGGCGGGGTCAGGATTGTATCGTGAGCGTTTGAAACCTGCGCAGTCGATATTCCGTTCAGCGGCAAAATTTCAAAAACAATATTGGCGGTTATCATAACGATTACTGAGATCAGATTCAGGATACGAAACGGCATGGCTTCCATTTTGTGCAGCATATAAAATCCTCCGGTGATTACCGTTCTTGGACTGCCTTCACTTTACTAGAACCTATACGCACATTATATAACAATATGAAATCGCAAAGTAAATAGACAAGGTAAAAAAATACCGCTTGAAGAAGTTTTTGCGTGTCCGGGAGGGAAAATGTCCCTCTCAAGACCGGTTCGCAAATTTCTTCAGCGGTATTCTCTTGTCTGATGATTCGGGTTACGGCAAATTAAGCCGCAATCCGGATATTTCCCGAGGTAGCTTTTACGGTAAGACTGTTCGCGGGATCTGTTCCGAAGTCGCCGTGGGCATCATTCTTGTTGTTTCCGGTATATGTGAGCGGAATATCGGAGTTGATATCGCCGGACACTACGGAAGCCTCAATTTGATAGGCGGCTTTCTCACTCAGACTAACTTTAATATTGCCCGAAGTGGTGCCGATTGTCATGTCACCGGTTGATTCCGAGATGACGACTTCCAGGTTGCCTGACGCACAATGCATCGAGCCGCTTCCCTTCCATTCTCTTACAGTCGAGTTCCCGGACGATGTCGTCAAATCGGCCCGTCCGTTCAGTATAAGAATAACAACATTGCCGGAAGTTGTTTTGAGCGTGCCATCCCCTGTGAGTTCATCGACATTTGTATCGCCGGAAGTTACACGGATGTCGAATTTGTCCGTCTTAAGCGTGCCAATCTTGATGTTTCCCGAAGTACTGCTCAGAACAAAGTCGGCGGTACTCATGCGGTCGATACTGATATCTCCCGAGGTAACGTTCGAATAATACGATGCAAAAGTGTAGTCACCGTCGATCGTAAGATTTCCGGAACTGTTCAGGACGGAAAGTTCACCGGCATAGCTTTCCGGAATCTCGATCTCGACAAGCCTCTGTGTAAAATTCCAGGAGAACAGGTAAAAGAAATTCGTTTTCTCCTGCATGACCTTAAGTTCACCGTCTTTTACTTCGACGGTTATGTCCGGATCATCCTTTTTGGATTCCGGTCCCTTATACGTCACGGTAACTTCTTCCACATCAGACGGTACAATCCGAATATCGGCACTGGCAAGATCAAGTGATATTTCATTTATGCCGGTCATCGATTCTGTCTTACTGAAGATCTCCACTTGCTTTTCGACTCTGAAGAAATTGCCGAAGTTTATTCGCCCGAGCGAAAACAATACCATAACGCCGACCAGAAGGACGATTCCGACAATGAGCAGGACCAGACTGACAATTCGTAACTTTTTCATATGATCACCTCTTCTTCATATCAAGAACGAGCGAAATAACACCTTCGCAAAAAACACCGATGATAAAAATAAGCCAGGAATATGCCCATGCAAAGAAGAAGAAATTGATCGCGAAATAAACAATGACGATGAGCGACCAAAGAATCAGCGACAGAGTCTTGCGAAACGTCTTCTTCTCGTTTGTACCGCTTTTCCATTCCTTAAAATCCTCGACTATCGAGTCCTCTTCTTTAATATACTTCGGGCTTGTCATTCCGTTATAGATGAGAAGTCCCGTTGCGACGGCGATCAAGAGAAACATAAAGAACGGTCCCATATTGCCGGTGACCAATATCGCACTGAACGGGGCAAGTATGTAAAGTGCAACTGCGACTGAGACAAAGATCGCACTCCTTTTTCGAGCCGACGAAGGGATGCTCTTGTTAAAGGCCGACTCGTTCTGGATTTGACGCACCAGCTCCGAAACGTCACCGATTCCGGCGATTACCGTGCGATAGGCGTCATCCGGAGAAGTTCCGCCCGCGACCAGATCGTCGTATTTGCTGTTCAGATTCGCAAGAAGCTCTTCTTTCAGGTCAAGTATTTTCCGAGTCATCGGAGCACCCTCGAAAAGTCCTTCCACATGTGTCCTTATCCGTTCGTTCATATTCATTCCTCCTTCAGTAATCGGTCGATTATTTCTTTTGTTTCTTCCCAGTCTTCTTTGTTTTTCAGATATGTTTCCCGCCCAAGCTTGGTTACGGAGTAATACCTCCGTCGCGCGCCCGTGCTTTCGTCCCCCCAGTACGAAGAAATTGATCCGGTTTCTTCGAGCCGCCTGAATGCGGAATAAAGTGTTGCTTCCTTGAGTTCGTAGCGATTTTTTGTCTTTTCCTGAATGGATTTATTGATCTCGTATCCATAGCTGTCTTTTCCGAGCAGGTGGGCAAGAATGATCGTTTCCGTGTGCCCACGTAACAGGTCCGAAGTAATTGCCATCTTTTTCACCTCCGAGTTATATCTGACGTCAATGTAAATTGTAATCGGAGATACTGTGTCTGTCAAGGTACTTTATGAAATTTTCTTGATGTGTGATAAAATATCAAAAACAACACAATTATTGGGGGCCTTGTACAGTGAATAAGGACATGTTTTTAAAAGAGGAATATCGCGAAACAACGAAATCCATGTCGTTCCTAAAAGCAAATATCGTGGCACTTCTGTATCCGCTGCCATTCGTGGTGCTATACATTGTGCTTTTTGCCCTAAGCGAATCCGTTCGGTGGAAGAGCGAGGGCACCATTTCTTCCGGGAATCTGCTCGAACTTTTCCTGTGGCTTCTCTTCTTTTTCGCCGGATTCTTCGGACTTATCGTATTGCATGAATTTGTTCATGCCCTCTTTTTTCTTAAAGGCTGCGATTACGGATGGAAGAGCATCGTATTCGGTATCAAATCCGCGACACCCTACTGCCACTGTTCGGAAGTAATTACACTTAATATCTATAGACAAAGCCTGTTGGCACCGCTCTGGGCCGTCTGCGTGCCGCTTGCAGCCGCCTCGATGCTTACCGGCAATATTCTGCTCACGTTAATGACCGTCTCGATGATTTTTGGCTCCGGCGGAGATTTGGCAATCTTTTGGATGACACGGAAATACGCCGGAAAAACGACATACGTCTGGGATATGGAAGATGCGGTTGGATGTATCATCTACGAGCGTATTTCGCCCGCACCGCAAAGTGAAGCCTGATAACCGATCATCAGTACACCGTGGGAAATACCCGGGTTACCAGTAATATCATCAGGGGAAGCGTGACCGCCATTAATGTCATGCTCTGAAAGACCGCTTTGGATGCAAATTCCGGAGCGCAGTTGTATTTCTCGGCAAAAATAACATTCATCGTCCCGCAGGGGAGCGCCGCCATCAGAACACAGACCGATGCGGTTACAGGCGAAACCCCGATGAGCTTCAGAACCAGAAGCATAATAAGCGGAAAAACAATGAGACGGATCAGCGATACCAGATAGGAGTATTTGTCTTTAAGGATGCTGAAAAGCGGGACTTTGGCAAGGCTCCCGCCCATGATCATCATGGAGAGCGGAACACTCATGCTTCCCACATCGGCAATCGGAGCAGAGATGATTTCGGGAATCCGGAACGGCGACACAAAAATCAGAATGCTGATTACGGACATGATCGTTACGGGATTCCTTACGATCTTCTTCCAGTCGACTCCGCCCTGTCCGCTCAACATGTTGATTCCGTACGTATACATGAAAAGATTGTAGGACAGATTAAAGATAACGGCCATAAGAAGGCCCTGTTCGGCAAAGAGAGCGCTCATAACCGGTATACCGACAAATCCGGTATTCTGAAAAACGGTCATCGTAACGAAGATCCTTTGCCGGCTCTTTTCGAGCGGCAAAACACGGCTCAGGAGTGTCATGGCAAACAGTCCCGCAGCATAAAAGCTTACGGATACGATTGCCACGACGACCATGCCGCGAAACAGTTCGCTGTCATACGCGTAGTGAGCCGAATCGAGAATGCTGAGCGGAAGAACGATTTTTAAGAGAATCTCTGACAATCCCTTTTGTACTTCTTCCGTAATAATGTTTCTTTTACGGAGCAAATAGCCGATTGCAATCATGAAGGCCATTTTTACCAGAATGCCAAGGATCGTTTCAACCGACATATTTACTCCTACTTTTCTGTCAGGTTATATTCGGACCGGAAATCATTATTGGTCGGAACCGATCCACTTGCCTGAACGAAGGACCGCCCTTTTCCACTGTTCATAATAGCGGTCGCGGCGGACTTCTTCCATATGCGGCGTATAAATCGCGGCACTTTTACGAAGCGCTTTTAATTGTTCCAGAGAAGTCCAGATTCCGCATGTCATACCGGCCAGATTAGCAACACCAAGAGACGTCGTCTCGACAGTGCCGGCGCGGTTCACGGGTATTCCCAGAATATCCGCCTGAAACTGCATAAGAAAGTCACTGACCGATGCGCCGCCGTCAACGCGAAGTTCCCGGATCGAGTGCGTACTTTCCGTCTGCATCAGCTCGACGAGATCCCTTACCTGATAAGCAATGCTCTCAAGAGCCGCCCTCGCGATATGCGCACGGCCGGTTCCCCGTGTAAGCCCGATAATGCTGCCTCTGGCATACATATCCCAGTACGGCGCTCCGAGTCCCGTAAATGCGGGAACAAGATATACGCCGTCGTTGTCGGTCAGGGTCTCCGCCAGCTCGTCGCATTCGCGCGGTGTCGAAATAATCCCGAGGCCTTCCTTAAGCCACGAAATCGCGGCTCCCGCACTAAAAACACTGCCCTCTAAAGCATAGGAGAGATTCCCGTTAATCGACCACGCGACAGAAGACACAAGACCGTTCTCCGAGCGGACACGCCTGGAGCCCGTGTTCATCAGCGTAAAGCAACCCGTCCCGTAGGTATTCTTCGTATCACCCTCCGAAAAACAGGTCTGTCCGAAAAGCGCCGCGGATTGATCTCCCGCAACTGCCAGAATCGGTATGCCCTCCAGTTTCTCGATGCCCTTGATTCCTTTCGCGATTTTTCCGAAATTCGTACATGTCGGAAGCACTTCGGGAAGCATGGACCTGGGAATCCCCAGAAGCCGCAAAAGCTCGTCGTCCCAGGCAAGCTTTTCGATATCGAAAAGCATCGTCCGCGACGCGTTCGAATAATCCGTCACATGTGAAATTCCGCCGGTCAGATTCCAGATCAGCCACGTATCGACTGTTCCGAAAAGAAGATCGCCCGCCAAAGCCCGCTCGTTTACGCCCGGAATATGATCCAGGATCCATTTAATCTTCGTTGCCGAGAAATAAGCGTCGACGACAAGTCCCGTCCGATCCTGAATAAGGCCGGACAGCCCTTCCATTTTGATGGCGTCGCATAAAGGCGCGGTCCGCCGGCATTGCCACACGATCGCGGGGTACACGGGAAGACCGGTTCTTTTGTCCCATACAATCGTGGTTTCTCTCTGATTCGTGATCCCGATGGCGGCAATATCCGTCGCTGAGAGCTCACTTTTGGAAAACGCCTCCCCCATGGAATGAAGAACCGATCCCAGAATATCCATGGGATCCTGTTCCACCCAGCCCGGATTCGGATAATGCTGAGCGAAACCGTACTGCGCCATGGTTAGTGCCGTTCCGTTCCGGTCGAACAGCATGCATCTGGAGCTTGTCGTACCCTGATCGATTGAGAGAATGTATTCGTTCATACTTATACCCCGTGCACCATGCATCTGCGATATAACCGGTTCAGTTCGAGGAGCCAGGCAGTGTTCATCGACTTGAGCGCGTCGGCCGTCACGCGGAAAGTCCAGTTGCCTTCCGGCGTGCCGGGAATATTCATGCGCGTATCCTTTCCGTAGCCCAGTAAATCCTGCGCCGGAACGATCGCGAGCCCCGCATGAGACTGCCAAACCTGGCGAAGCATTGCGCGGCAGGACGGACTGTCGGGGCCGCCCGTACCCCAGTCTTTATTTGTGACATTACAATACTTAAGGGCGAAATCGCGCTCCTCCGGTGAAGCGTCCCACAGCCATCCCAATATGGTGTTGTTGTCATGCGTACCGGTGTAGGCGACGGAATTCTTCTCATAATGATGCGGCAGATTGGTGCTGTCACCGTTCGGATCAAATCCGAATTGCAGCACGTGCATACCCGGGAATCCGGCCTGCCCGAGAAATTCGCGAACATCGTCGTCGATCTCGCCCAAGTCCTCCGCGATAATCGGCGAATCCGGAAAAACCTCGTTGACCCTGTTAAACAGATCCATCCCGGGGCCCTTCATCCATACGCCGTTCCGTGCCGTCGATTCCTTTGCATCGACAGACCAGTAAGAAGAGAATCCTCGAAAATGATCGATTCTCAGCTGATCGAATCTTTCAAAATTAACCTTCAGCCGAAGAAGCCACCACTCATAACCGGTTGTCTTATGTACCTCCCAGTTATACAGCGGATTCCCCCACAGCTGTCCGTCCGCACAAAAATAATCCGGCGGAACTCCGGCGACGCTCGTAAAAGTATGGTCCGGATTGACCAGAAACAGATCGCTGTTCGCCCATACGTCCGCACTGTCATCCGAGACATAAATCGGAATGTCCCCGATAACCTGAACGCCGGCGTCATTGATCTGATCTTTTACGGACATCCACTGTCTATAGAACTCATATTCGACATAACAGTGAAAAAAGTATTCGTCATGACGGCTTTCCCGGATGTCATCCATCGCGGTCTCGCTGTGAAGCCGAAGCCCCGGATCCGTCCATTCCCACCACGGCTTCTGCTCTTCCCCGTCCTTGATCGTCTGATAAAGAGCGACATCATCCGCCCATGGATTCGCGCTCAGGAAGAGTTCCGTCTCGCGGACAATATCCTCCGTGATATTGGCGTAGGCTTTGCGGAGAACCGCCAGTCTGGACTTCATGAGCCACGGAAAATCAACCGAGTACGGCGGTCCCTTATACATTGCCTCTTCGAGATCGGCCTGCGTGATGAGTCCCTGTTCCTTAAGTTTCCGCGGATCAATGAAATAGTAATTGCCCGCAAATGCCGAAAAGCTCTGATACGGGGAATCTCCGTTCCCGGGCTGTGAGAACGGCAGAACCTGCCAGTAGGAGAATCCCGCCTCGTGGATCTGCCGCGCAAACTCCACGGCCTCGGAACCGAAGCACCCCGCACCGAACGGTCCGGGCAAGGACGAGATATGTAGCAAAACCCCGCTGCCTCTCTGCATTCTTACATGTCCTCCCTGTTGCGGATGTAGATCAGTGTAACCAGAGGATTCTTGTCGTTGATCCGTTCCTCGCTTTCGACTTCATCGATGGAGCGTATCATATGAGACAGTTTGGCAAATCCGAAATTGCGGGAGTCAAACGACGGCTTCTTCTTTAAGACCAGATTCCCGACGGCCCCCAGAAAGGCCCATCCTCTATCGTCCGCGAGGTCGGTGATCGAGCTGGTAATCAGGGCGATCGTCTGCTTGTCAATCGTAGTGACCGGTCTGGTGATTGAGGAAGTCGTGTTGTTCTTCACAGAGCGGTCTTCGTTCCAGACCGGCTTCTGCACCGTATCCTGCGTCTCCCGCGTCTGCTCCATTTCCACGGGATTCACTCCCAGAATTTCAAGGAAGATGAAGCGGTCACAGGCGGCGATGAATGGTGTCGGAGTCTTTCTCTCACCGATTCCGTACACAATCTTGCCGGCTTCACGAAGTCTCGTCGCCAACCGGGTAAAATCACTGTCACTCGATACGAGACAGAAACCGGAAACCTTCTCGGAATACAGAATGTCCATCGCATCGATGATCATCGCGGAATCCGTCGCGTTCTTGCCGGTCGTATATCCGAATTGCTGTATCGGCTGGAAAGCATAATCCAGAAGTACATTCTTCCAGCTCCCCAGATTCGGCTTCGTCCAGTCTCCGTATATCCGTTTGATCGTCGGATTTCCGTACCTCGCCAATTCTTCGATCATAGGCCGTATATAGTTCGCGGAAACATTATCCGCATCAATCAGAACCGCCAGTCTTGTCTCACCAACATCAGGCATATATTTTCCTCTCTTGCTTGCCACATACGTGACAAGACTGCTATAATTATTCGGCTTAACATAAATGAGCAGATTACTTGTAGAATTTAATTATAGCTCATTTTAAAACCCGTTCATATACCGTTTGACGCTTTGTCCCGCGATCGCGGGAGACGACCGTTCACTGAGGAGAATTTTCATAAATGGACAACGCTATCAAGAAAGAAATAGACAGAAGACGGACCTTTGCCATTATATCGCACCCGGACGCCGGCAAGACGACCATGACCGAGAAGCTGCTCCTTTACGGCGGTGCCATTCATATGGCCGGTTCCGTCAAAGCGCGAAAAGCGTCCCGCCATGCCACTTCCGACTGGATGGAGATCGAGAAGCAGCGCGGAATTTCCGTTACCTCTTCCGTTATGCAATTCGAATATGACAATTACTGCATCAACATCCTCGACACCCCCGGGCATCAGGACTTCTCGGAAGACACCTACCGGACGCTCTGTGCCGCGGACGCCGCTGTCATGCTTCTCGACGGTGCCAAGGGCGTCGAGGCACAGACAATCAAGCTGTTCACCGTCTGCCGCAAGCGCGGTATTCCGATTTTCACGTTCATCAACAAGATGGACCGTGCCGCAAAGAATCCTTTTGACCTGATCGACGAACTCGAAAAGGTACTCGGTATCCGCTCAACGCCGATGAACTGGCCGATCGGAACGGACGGCGACTTTAAAGGTGTCTATAGCCGCGCGGACGACCGCGTCCTGCTCTTTGATACATCAAGCGGCGACCACGGAGCGAGTATGGTTGCCATGAGCTCCGCAGGCTCTCATGACGACGACTTAAAGCAGAAGATCGGAGCACATTATTACGATGCGCTGCGCGCCGATATCGATCTGCTCGATATGGCGGGAGATCCGTTCGACTTGGAGAAAGTCCTGAATGGCGAGCTGACCCCTGTATTCTTTGGTTCCGCTATAACGAACTTCGGTGTGGAACCGTTTCTTAAGAGTTTCCTGGCCATGGCGCCCGCACCGGTCGCACGGCATACGGACAAGGGCATCATATCACCGTACGATGATTTCTTTTCCGGTTTTGTATTCAAGATTCAGGCCAATATGGACCCGAACCACAGAGACCGCATGGCCTTTATGCGCATCTGTTCCGGCAAATTCGAGAAATCCATGACGGTTAAGCACGTACGCGCCGACAAGAAGATTACGCTCGCGCAGCCGCAGCAGTTTATGGCACAGGACAGAACGATTGTCGAGGAAGCATATGCCGGAGATATCATCGGGGTTTTCGATCCCGGTATATTCCGGATCGGAGATACGTTAACATCCTCCGGTTCGTTTCAGTTTGAAGGCATCCCGGTCTTCCCGCCCGAATTTTTCGCGAAAGTTATGCCGCTTGATTCCATGAAACGCAAGCAGTTCCTGAAAGGCGTCGACCAGCTTTCCGAAGAGGGCGCGATTCAGCTTTACAAGCAGCCCGATATCGGAACCGAGACCTACATCATGGGTGTCGTCGGAGTTCTGCAGTTTGAAGTCCTCGAGCACCGCCTTAAGAACGAGTACGGAGTCGACTTGCTGCGGACCAACTTAAGCTACCGGCACGCAAGATGGGCCGTGCAGAAGGATCCGTCCAATCCGATCGATTTGAGGAAGATCACCATTACGTCAACCTCTCTTCTCGTCCTTGATAAAGACGAAGCACCCGTGATTCTTTTCGAGTCCGAATGGGGTATATCGTGGGCTCTTGAGCGCAATCCCGGACTCTCTCTCGAAGAAATTCACGCCTGATAAAACAGTCGTTTTCATCTTCAAAGACAGGTATTTTCAATGCCTGTCTTTTTTTGATTATCACAAATTACCTGCGACTCTATTACCTTTTTAGAACATATTTGAATATAGCTTTTCAAACGACACAAAAAATTCATATATTTCTTACTCAATAAACTAAATTGTTGAGTATAACTTGTAGACTAATGCTGAAAGTTTGGTACAATGAAGTTGGAATTATTGGTTATTTTCTTATCATTTTTATTAGAGAGGTGAGAAATATGCAAGAGAACATGACAAGAAGCGGAACACCTGAAGGTATGCGCGAGAACTACAAGAAGGCAACGGTTGAGATGCTGATTCTTCATCTTCTTTCTGAGAGTCCCATGTATGTATATCAGTTGATTCAGTCTTTTGAGAGCCGCAGCAAGGGTCTTTATAAGGTAGCGACTCTTTACCCCGCAATTTACAGACTGATGAAGTTCGGTTACATCGAAGAATTCGAGAAGAAGATTTCCGAAGACAACCGTCTCAGAAGGTACTATTCCATTACCGATACCGGAAAGGCGTATCTTGTGTCCCTTAAGGAAGACTTCAGCGAGCTCAACAAGGGCATTTCGCTGATTATCAAAGGGTAAGCATCCGTTTACGAATGCATGACAGGTAAGCAGTCAGACATAACGAACGCCCCGTATCTTAAGCAAAAGATACGGGGCGTTTTTTGTATTGACTGATTCCTTTGTTTGCATTGACTGTTTACCTTAGCAGAATGGATAAGACCTGATCTTTCATCTGCTCCTTCTCGATAACCGCGCTGTGAAGCACCGGTTTTTCGCCCAGGTTGCTGAGTCCTTCCGGAACCGTAAGCGAGCTTTCTTCGGAAAGCTCACGGATAATAACCTCGGAGGATCTTCCCTTGCTGTAACCGTTTCCGAAGATCGCATCCATGACGGAATCGGCAAATTTGAAAGGACTGGCCGTCGAGACGAAAATCGTCTTGGTCTCATCCGCCGAACGGTGATAATAGCGGCCGTATACATTGAAGCCCACGGCGGTATGCGTATCAACAATATGGTCACAGCGGTCATAGATCTCGCGGATCGTCTTCAGAATACCGGTCTCGTCGGCAAATCCTCCGACAAAAACGCTCTGCATGGCGCGAAGTGTATTCGCGTCTACCGTATAGGAGCCCTTCCCGGCAAGATCATTCATCCATTCATTGACTTTTTCTCCGTTCTTTCCTGTCAGCTCGAAAAGAAGCCTCTCCAGGTTCGAGGAAATGAGGATGTCCATTGACGGAGAGTTGGTCTTAAAGAATTCACGGTTTCTGTCATAAACGCCGCTCCGGAAGAAGTCCGAAAGCACCTTGTTTCTGTTGGAGGCACAGATCAGCTTGTTCATCGGAACACCCATTTTCATCGCATACCAGGCAGCGAGTATATTGCCGAAATTACCGGTCGGTACGACGATATTCACGGGTTCTCCGACCGCAATCTTCTCTGTTTTGATCAGTGCAGCATAGGAAGCCACGTAATAAGCGATCTGCGGAACGAGTCTCCCCCAGTTGATCGAGTTGGCGGAAGAAAGAAGAACGCCATTCTCCTTTAATTCCTTTTCGAGTTCCGAATCCGCGAAAATCTTCTTGACGCCGGTCTGCGTGTCGTCAAAGCATCCGTTTACCGCAACGACATGCACATTGGAGCCTTCCGTTGTGACCATCTGGAGGCGCTGTGCTTCCGATACGCCCGCGGAGGGGTAAAAGACGATGACTTCGGTACCCGGAACGTCTTTAAAGCCTTCCAGAGCCGCTTTACCGGTATCTCCCGACGTGGCCGTCAGTATGCAGATCTTTCTTTTCTCTCCGGTCTTTGCAATAGCACCCGTCATCAGATAGGGAAGCAGCTGCAGCGCCATATCCTTGAAAGCGGCGGTCGGTCCGTGCCAGAGTTCAAGAATGTACTCGCGGTCGTTGTACTTGTTCAGCTGAACCAGCGGCGCCGGCTCAGGACCGAATTTGGTCTCATCATATGCCTGCGCACAATATTCTCTAAGCTCGGCATGCGAGTAATCATCGAGAAACAGCGACAATACATCCGCTGCCGTATCCACATAAGACTGCTCTGCCATCTTAAGGAAATCGTCTTTCCCGAGCTTCGGAACGGATTCCGGAACAAAAAGCCCACCGTCGGGAGCAATGCCCTGCTTGATGGCCTCCGCTGACGAATACCCGTAGTTTGTTCCGCGTGTGCTTACATATTTCATGTTTCTCCTCCTGATTTGACATCTAGGCTTATACCGATGCTGTTTGCTGTTATCCGTACAAGCGCGCTTCAGCGAACGCGCTTTAATGGGCTTAAGGGGTCGGACTTGCGCTGCCTGCCGCAGCAGTCGTTTCGAGACTGTCCGTACCGGTCGGAGCGTTCTCCGTGCCGGTCGGTGTGAGGCCGCTTCCCGCCGATGGAGTCGCAGCGGCCGCTGCCGGGGTTGCTGTCGGAGTCATGGTATCTGTCGTCTCTTCGGATGCTGCGCCGTTTGCAGCGGCAGGTGTCGTCTGTGCACCGCTATCCTGTGCCGCGAATGCTGCTTTGTAATCGGAGAGGATCTTCTCAACTTCCGGATCACTTTGGTTTGCTTCCAAAGCGGCGACAAGGTATCGGAGCTGCCCGGCCGACCGTTGATTCTCATTCATCGTATATATCCCGGGTATGACAAAGAACCAAATCAGAAACCCGAGTCCCAGCGCACCCACGACGCTTCCGAGTACGATCGCGGTAATCCGCATCTTCTCGGCCGGAGTCTTCGGTATCGTCACGTCGATTTCTTCGTCAGAAGCGTCGCCGCCCGCATTCGCCTGCATCAGTACATCCCGCCGTTCCCTGTCGGAGGCAAGCATCGCTTTCCCCGGCGAACGCGACGCACGGGTCAGGATCGGCGCCTGCATGTGGCCCCTCTCCTCGGTATCGATTTCTTTAAAAATGGAGCGCTTGTTCCTGGGCGGTAAGATGGTCGAAAGAAAACTCTTCTTGCCGTCTTCCAGTTCAGCAGTCTTGCGTTTGTTCTTCGCGTAGTCACCCGCGGCTTCTCGGCTTCCGATCTGAGCAAGATAAGTAAGCTGCTCGGTTATGAGGCCTGCGGAAAGCGCATGTTCGAAACTTGCGCCCGCTCTCTTGTACTTGCCGTCAATCGCCAGGCAGATTCCAAAAAGAAGCGCGGCTTCACCCCAGGCCGGGTATTCAGTAAGGAGTTTTTTTAAAGCAATCAACGCAATGTCGCTGCCGTCGGATCTGGCATTTAAAACGGCACGGTTAAAAAGGACCAGCACGTATTCCTGCTCTTCCTTTGATAAATTAAGACGGCTTAAATCCTTTGCTTCAAGAAGCGGGAAGGATTCTGCGGCCTCGCGCCAATCCATAAATCTTATCTCCTTACAGCCTGTTTAGAAGCGTACTTCGCACTTCGCCGGCGAGATACAACGAACCCATGCACAGAATCGGTGCACCGTCCGATACGGATAAGGCGATCACCTCGCTGCAAGCCTGAACGGCATTGTCGCAGGTTAAAATCTTATCTTGCCCATTATACATATCCGCAGGATTCTTGTAAAACAAATCCTCGCCCCTATAATGTTCCGTGATGAAGCCTTTGAGTGCCTGTGCCGTCAAGGCTCGCGGATTATCCGGCGTCACGCAGACGATTTCACAATATCGATACGGAAGGTCTTTGAAGAGAACCGCAAGAATTCCGGCATAATCCTTATCCGCCATAACGCCGATAATCAGTCTCGGCGGATGGTTGATGAAATCGTCCGCGAAAAGCTGATCGACGGAACTCCGGAAGGACAGGGCGCCCTGCGGGTTGTGCCCGCCGTCCAGAAGAATCAGCGGGTTCTTCCCCAGGATCTCCATTCTTCCCTTCCAGACGGTGTTCTCAAGGCCTTCCCGGATACCGGCTTCGGAGACAATTCCCTTCAGCGCCCTGACTGCCAGTGCCGCATTTGTCGTCTGATACCTGCCCAGAAGGCGAATACGAAGCTCGTCCGGGAAAAAAGATGCCCGAAAGACCTGCCCGTCCGCCGAAGAAGACGTTACCCTCACATCCTCCGATGACACGACGGTGAGCATCGATCCGTTCCGGTCACATACTTCCCGCATGACCGCGGCTGCTGCTTCGGCATCTTCCTCGGAGAGATCGGTATCGTTTGGCGAATAGAGAAAGACCGGGGACCCGGGCTTAATAATACCCGCTTTCTCGCGCGCAATTTCGGTCATCGTATTGCCTAAGCGATCGGTATGGTCAAATCCGAGAGCGGTAATCACAGAGCATACGGGGTTCTTAATAATATTCGTCGAATCAAGACGGCCTCCGAGACCTGTTTCCAGAACGACGTAATCACACTTCTGCTCAAAGAAATAGAGAAAGGCAACCGCGGTAACCAGTTCGAATTCCGTCGGGTGTTCTTCCCCATTTTCGAGCATATCATGAACCGCGGACTCGACCCGTCCGGACAGCCGGAACAGAGCCTCTTCCGGGATTTCGCCTTCCGAGTCGTCCGACAGCATCCGGTGGACCGAATCCCTGCCGTCCAGAACCCGGATTCTTTCGGAAAAACGCTCGAGAAACGGCGACGTATATACGCCGGTCCGGTGTCCGTCCGAAGCCAGCGAGGACGCGATATAGGTGGTCACGGATCCCTTGCCGTTGGTTCCGGCAACGTGTATACACCGAAGACGGTCCTCTGGATTACCGAGGCGGCGCATCAGGCTCTCCATCCGGCCGAGGCCGAGATGAATGCCGAAACGCTGGGAGGAGAGCAGAAATTCGGGTACTTGCGGAATACTCTTAAGCGTCTTTGCCACACTCCCCGTCTGCTTTCTTTTTCGCTGACTTTGCCCCGCGAAAAACAAACAGTTTGCTCAGGATATAATTTCCGATCACGACAAATACGGAATTTAATATTTTCCAGATATATAAGTACTTAAAGTCAAAAGGCCCTATCGCCCAAATCGAATACCTTGACAGCCCGAAACCTTGCTCAAACAAGAGGACAAGCAGCTCCATGGTTCCAAGCTCAAATACGAGCAAAGTGACGACGCGCGATGCAAAAAAGCTCAGCATCTCCTTGAAGAACGGACTCTTGGAGGCAAAAACAAACGTGCGGTTTGTCACAAAGGCAAAAAGAACAGCAAGTATCCAGGCAACCGTGTTGTTGATCGCTAAGAGAACATCGTGGTTTATGTTACTCTTTCCGCCAAAAATAGAATCGAACACAGTAAACGAGATCAGGTTTACCACTGTGGTAAGACCGCCGAAAACGAGATAAAGAAAGATCTCACGGGTTCTTTTCTGTGCGGCCGACAGAGAACTGTCGCCCTTGATTAAGGCTTTCATATCCATATCAGACGTGTCTCACTTCCTTCGGCTTGTTTCTTTGCCGTACCTGATAAATAATATAGACAATCATGAACAACTCTGCAACCGATATAACCGCAGTAATCACGAATGGTATCAGGAAATTGGCGGCCTTGGCCGCTGCGATATACGGAATATAATCGCCGTTCGCGGAATCGATGATATAGAAATGGCTTGTCCCGTCCTCGTCGGTAAGGTAGATCAGCATCGTTTTGCCGTCCTTCGACGTATATCCGATCGTCTTAACATCGCCGATCATTACGGAGGTTTCGGTGAAGCCTTCCGGAATCTTTACGTCTGACGCAACCTCCGTAATCACAAGCATCTCTGCGGAACGAAAGAGGGTTATAGCGGCATCGAAGGGGCGAATCTCGCCCGTGTCGGGGTTATAGATGTAAAGAGCCGGCGCAAGATCCTGATCCTGCAAGTATAGAAGTATGCTCTTCATTCCCTGTCCCGCAAAGACCGGAACCGTCAGAGTGCCGAGAATTCTCGTTTCCTGCACAAATCCGGCCGGAAGAGTAAGCGACTGCGGAAGCTCGGCAAACGTATACACCTTCCCCGCGGTGTCCGTAATCGTCGCTCCGTCCGGTACGAAATTCTCGGCACGGGTTATTGTGATCACATACTCGACGGCGGTTTTCCCGTCCTCGGCTTCGACTTTAACCACAACACTGTTTTCGCCGACGAGAAGATTATCGTATCCCGTAACGGTCACCTGCGACTTCAAATCAGCGGCTGCGGCTTTCACGGACACACTCGTCACACTTCGGTCGACATTTGCGGTATAGCTGAATACGGAAGGCGAAAAATCGGGAGAAAGCTTCACGCCGTCAATGGAAAGCGACGCAAGAGACGCATCCGCCGACAGAAGGCTTGTGACCGGCACCGTGACGGTATTTCCCACTGTAGCTGTCACCTGCGCTCCGGTATTGTCTTTAAATCCACCCAGATTGCCGAGCCAGAAACGCGCATCACCTGTCGGTGCAGTATCAATCACCTTAAAATACAGAGTACAAATGGTAACCGGTGAATCAGAGTGCATGCTCGGATCGGCAGGCGGCGCAATGGGATTGCCGGCTTCGTCGACTGTGGGAGCCGTCTGATTGGCCGCCAGCTGGTTCTCAACGGTCTGATCCACGCCCGCTATCGTAATCACGCTTGTCGTCGGGGTATAGTTGATCGCGAAGGTCGATGGCATCGAGCCTCCTCTGTCCGATCCCGAGAAAGAAACATAGGAAGGGTCGAACTGGACTTCAATCGGGCCGAATCTTGTAAGATTCGGGAAATTGCCTAAATTCACATTGACGGCGACCGTATCGCCCGCTTTGACCGGATCGGCCGCGGCCGACAGGCTGACCTCAAGCGTACCGGCTGCGCTCACTCCGGCACCGAAAAGAACGGGTATAAGAACGGCGGCCGTCAGTACGGCTGCCAAAAAGCGGAATCTTCTCATCTGATCCTCCCTTTTTCCGGTCTGTCGCCGGAAAAATATCTTCTACGAATTATACAAATCCCGAATCAGAACTTCAATCACGCCGTTGGAATGAACCCGTATACGGCCGGCATATCGGTGTAAACCGGTATGCTGAACACAAAAGGCGATGATAGCATATTCTGTGACTGGTATGCCCTGAAATACCGCGAACTCTCACTGTAGGCCATTGCAATATTCTGCGCGTACTGGTGAAGATACAGCCCGTCTTCGTTATTGATAACATCGAATTTCTGAAAATATAAAGTGTTCTGTCCGATGTCAACATAGCTCGCGGCGATCCAGAGCGCGCCGCCCTTAATGGCCAGATCCGCAGACGTCCACGGTAAAAGAATGGCCTTCTCTTCATCCGTCAGCACTTGTCCGGCCGCGTCGCTGCCCCACATGGCGAATTTTGCCCCGTTGATCAGCGCACCGTTCTCGACATCCGGATCCGGTGTCGAGCCGATATTGTAGAAATTGTAGTAACCTTCATACCCGGGAAGCGTTCCGCTCGAAAGCATAGAGTCTCCTTGTCGGCCCATCTCCTGGAGGATCCGGCTTGTCAGAAAATACGGCGATATACCGGCCCCGGATCCGGCTTCGAGAAGAATAGACGAATAATCCGGCGCCGTTCCGTCAAGAAACGAGTTCCTGGTCATCGATTTAACGCCGTCAATGGTATGCACGGCCGGATTGAAGGACAGATTCTCAAATTGAAAAATATAGACCGGTGTAAGAAAGTTGCGCGGATCGAGAAAATACGAGACAACTTCCGCTTTGGCGGACCGCCAGGATGAACCGTCATAAACGGGACTTCCGGCCTTAACCCATTCCGGGTTATACGTATCGCTCACCAGGCTCTTGTCTTTATTGTCTTCAGCCGCCATGAGTTCGGTCCAGGATATGCCGGTCTCATACGGTACAAAAGTATACGCCGGACTCAAATTGTGAAGAAGCCAGATGCCGCTCCTGTAGCTTTCCGGGAAGGCGTTTAATGTCGTTGTATCGTATCCGTTTTTATCCGCGCCGGAAAGAAGATACAGTGTATAGACATGTTCGTTCTGATCAAAATCCTTAATCCTGATTCGAATGGTGTTGCCGGAGGGAGTAACGGGAAGTGTTCCGTCACCGGAGGCGGTCGTCACCGTCTGATCATCCGATACGTTCTCGACCGTGACCGAAGCCGCATACCCTTCCGTACAGGAATACGCGACGGCAAGATTCGACAGCCCGGCCGCCGAAACATAGCCGTATGACTTTGTCTCCTGCGCGAAAATAGGATAAACCGGAAGACTCCCGCCGCCTGGTGTATCCGAGAAGGAAAGAGATACAAGATTTCCGTTGAGAGGCAGAAACTTGAGATCGGATTTGGCATAGGTAAGAGAATTGCCGTTGCTGTCCCGGCATTCAACCGGCGTATTTTTCTCCTCATCGGATACGGCTCCTGTCGGGAGCGGCGTCGGGACGACCCCCACATCGCTTGTCACGGCAAGATAGTTCCCGTCCGGATCGACCGCCACTTCCTTCGTCTGTGCCATCAGATACGTGATTTCGGCAATAGCGCTCGCACTTGCCCCTCGCTCTACACGAGCGTAAAAGAGATTGCCGTAGGATGCCGCATACGGGTCTTGAGCGTCCGTCTCCGGAATAGCCTGCGCGTATCCCCTCAAGACTTCCGGCGTTATTCCGGGAAGATCGTTCGTGCCGATCCTATTGCCGTACATGTCGTAGAGCGTAACCTTGATATCGCCTGTTGCGTTAACGAAATTAATATAGGCATTCTGATCACCGGCATCGAGCCGGTACCAGGATTCTTTTTTTGCTTCTTCGACCGACCCCGACACAATACTGTCGTTTTCGAGATCGGAAAAAGACGGAATGAGAATATCTCCGCCGGAGAGAATAACCGCCCGGCCGTCCGATGTCCTAAGAAGGATTTTGACGGAATGTGTGCCGGGAGACTCTTTTCGCGTATCCCAGGCCATCGAAAACGTCTGCTGTCCGGACGCGTCCCCCGTCATGTCAAAACGAACCGGTCTTAAGTCCCCGTCGATATAGAAATCGGTACGGGAAGCGTCTCCGGCCAGCTCAATCTGTCCGCTGGCCTTGCGGATACCGAACCCGTAGCCCTCGGTGTCCGCGAGCGGCTGATCGAGGGTCACGGATAGAAGCCTCGTCCCCGTTTTGTCCGGAGCCGCCTTATCCTCCCGCACATAGTCGGGATTTACTTCGCGAAGAGCTTCTTCGGCAACATAGACTCTGGAATAACCGGCAAGAGAAACCGTAAGGCCGGCCGCCTTGTCCTCGTTTCCGTAAACGGCAAAGGAAAGGTCCTTAGCAAACGCTCCGTCGTCCTTCCCTTCCAGAAGATACTGAGTACCCGTAAACGAAATACGCACATATTCGGAAAGAGACACCCGTCCGGAAGCGATTTCCCGTTCCCAGACGGCGGCAGCTTCCCGGTTCCCGGTCCGTTCGGCCGTTCTTTCGATGACACCACGCAAGTCGTCGCTCAATTCTCTGCCCGGGTCTCTGGAAAACATCGAATACATAAGGCAAACGCATGCGAAACAGGCGGCGGCAAAAATGCCTGCGGCGATAAGGAGATAGGATCTTCGTAGGTTATGCTTCACTTATATGCACCTGACTATTCACTGATCTGATCGAGAGTCTGCCCGTATGCCGGAACAAAGTGTTCCATAAAGTAGGCGACTTCCGGATAATCGATCTTCCGGATAGAATCGAGTATCGACTCTTTGGCGGGTGTAAACTCCCTATTGCCGGAGCTCTCCTCCGTAATACACTTAATGTAGGCGCAGATCCGGTCGGCCGCTTTGACCAGCCGGTGTGCTTCCGCTTCATCGGGATTGGCCGGATCCTGAAAGAGAAGCTTCCTGTACTCGTCCCTCAATTCTTCCGGCAGCAGGGAAAGGAGCTTGTCGTTCGCTATTCCCTCTATATCCTTATAAGCCTGCGTGATTTCGGGATTGAAATACTTAATCGGAGTCGGAAGATCTCCCGTGATAATCTCCGACGCATCGTGCAGAAGCGCTGCCCCCATCACGTACGACGGATCGACTTCCTTTCTCCCGTTCAGACAGATACGATTCCGGATGATCGCCAGCGCGTGCGCCACGATTGCGACATCCATACTGTGCTCTTTTAAATTCTCGGTACGGTTATTGCGCATCAGGCCCCACCGGTTGATATACTGCATCCGGTCAAGCATCGCGTAAAAAGGATATTCGTTTGATTCGTGTTCGCTCTTTAACATCGCTTTATCTCCTTGCAAATCGGGTAAATCATCAGACCCAGTAAATCGCCTCATAACACTTGTTGGCGAAAGAGTCCGTCATTCCGGCGATATAGTCGGTTACCATTTGAACCTCGGATGTATGATCTGCGGGATAGCCTTTCACGTATTCGATCAGACCGGTAAAAACAGAATTCCCTGATGCATGCGCTTTCTCGGGATCGGAAATCGCCATCATCATCGCGTCAAAAAGGCCTTCCATCGTCGTCTTTACGCGTATTTCATATTTCTTGATCTTGTCCGACTGATAAATTCGCGTTACGTTCTCTTTTAAGAGCGCTTCCATGGCCTGCCCCGACTCGTCGGAAAGCACGACGGAATCCTTATTCAGGCTGTTGTGGATAATGTCCGTAACAAGCGTATGAATGATCTGAGAATTTGTGGTTCCGAGAGTAGAGGTGATCGCCGGCGGAATATCTTCGAATTCCATGATTCCCGCCCGGGCCGCATCCTCGATATCCCGTCCGACGTACGCGATCTTGTCCGCGATCCGGACCACACAGCCTTCGAGCGTCGCCGGCATATTGCGGTGTACACTGTTTAAGCTCAGGATCGAATCTGTCTCCTTATCACGGTCGGGTACAAGCCTGTATTCGCTGTAGGTCTCCCCGCAGTGCGACACAATGCCGTCTCTCACCTCGAAGGATAAATTGAGGCCTTCTCCCCTGTGGCCGTTCCTGTCGGCGAGCAGATCCGCAACCCGTAGGCTCTGCATCTCGTGCTCGAAAAACATGGACGCGTCGTATTTTTTGACGCACGCGTTTAAAGTTCTCTCTCCGGAATGTCCGAACGGCGAATGTCCGATGTCATGACCCAGTGCGATCGACTGAACCAGATCGATATTCAGATTCAGCGCTCTGGCAATCGTCGTCGCGATGTAATTAACATATATAACATGCTCGATTCTCGAACAGATATGGTCGTTCTGCGGATTGAAAAAGACCTGCGTCTTATGCCGAAGTCTGCGAAAAGCCTGCGAATAAATGATGCGGCCGGTATCACGTTCAAAATCGGAACGTATCGTACAGCGATCTTCCTGGAATCGTCTTCCCCGGCTGTCCCTGCTCCTGAACGCATAGGGCGAAAGATATTTCTCCCGGCTGTCGCGAAGAAGCGAAAGAAGCTCCTGGTCTTTCGGATTATCCGTAGAATCCGAAACCCCGGGCACGTTGACAAGAGCCTCACTGTATATGTCAAACAGATTTTGCTCCTTATCCCAAGAATCCATGCAGCATTCCTCCTGTTAGATACGATTATATCACAGACGGTTCTCCGGCCTTATGCGGACGGTTCCGCGACCAGCTTAGCCTGGCGTACCAGCATATTTTTGGATGTCCGATTCTCGAATAAAACACACACAAGCGCGTCTCCCGCCACCTTCTCGACGGAAACAACCGTGCCTTTCCCAAAGCGCGGATGCCGGACGGACATACCCTTGGCGATTGTTTCCGGACTGAGGAAATTGCCGGACGCCGAATCCGGCTTATTCTGCATACCGGCCGGAGAAGAAATACCGAATCCGACCGTTCCGGAACTCGCATTCCGTACACCTCCGGCCCCGTAGCCGCCGGCCCCGAAGGATGCGGCGCCATAGGATGCAGCCCCGAAGGGTGTTGACGATGCTGCCGGGCGTGCCGACGGATTCGTTTCGCCGTACGAGTGCCTGGCTGCGCCGAGGCTCTCGAGATACTGCGGATCGATTTCCTTTATGAAGCGCGACTGCGGAAACGACTGTGTCTGACCAAAGAGAATCCGGCTTCTGGCAGACGTGATGAAAAGCTTTTTTTTCGCGCGCGTAATTGCCACGTACGCAAGGCGCCGTTCTTCCTCAAGACCTTCGTTGCTTTCGATGGAGCGGGCTCCGGGGAAAATACCTTCCTCGGTTCCGACCAGAAAAACAACGCCGAACTCGAGACCTTTGGCGCTGTGAATCGTCAGGAGCCGCACAAAATCCTCCGTGGTATTCTCGTTGTCCCCGTCCGAATACAGCGCGGCGTTTTCGAGATACGACTGGAGAAGTCCCTTAAGATCCGTCTCATACGACGTGTCCTCAACGCTCAAGTCATCCTGGATCGCATCGTCGCCGTACAGGTCTTTCAGCTCTTCCTTCTGTTCGGCCTGACTTTTGCGGCGGGCTTCAAATTCGACGGCTTCGGAAAGAAGTTCCTTAACGTTCTCGACGCGGTCAACCGTCTCCCCCTTCTTTTCCTGCTGCTCGATGATCTCCTGCATGATACCGGATTGATCCTGAACAAATTCGATGTACTCTGCAAAGGTAACGGCATTCTCAAAGAGCTTTTCGCGAAAAGACAGTATGAGCGAGTAGAACATCTGGAGCTTATGGCAGGCTCTGGACAATTCCGGATAAGCCGGCGCTCTCCCGCAAATCTCGAGGCAGCTGACACCTTCCTCAAGAGCCAGTTCGCGGACGCGGCTCACGGTCGCATCTCCGATCCCTCTCTTTGGCACGTTGATGATCCGCTCGAATGCATAATCGTCGGTTGAAGAACTGGTCAGCCGTAAATATGCGAGCACGTCCTTGATCTCCTTACGGTCGTAGAAACGCTGTCCGCCATAAACGCGATACGGAATACCCTGTTCGCGAAAAGCCGCTTCCACGGTTCTGGAAAGCGCATTCAGACGGTAGAGAACCGCAAAATCACCGAAGACATACTGCTTCGAACGCACCATGCGCTTGATCTGATCGGTCACATAGTAGGCCTCGGCACCGTGATGGTCCGCGCAGTAATACGTGATCTTCTCGCCCGCTTCAAAATCCGTGCGCAAAGTCTTCTTTTTACGGGTCGTATTCTTACGGATCACGCTGTTGGCCGCCTGAAGAATATTATCGGTCGACCGGTAATTCTGTTCGAGCTTGATCACCAGAGTATCCTTGAAATCTTTTTCAAAATCGAGAATATTCCGGATATTGGCACCGCGGAAAGAATAGATCGACTGATCGTCGTCGCCTACGACACACAGATTCCGATAGCGTTTCGCAAGCATCTGGATCAGCATGTACTGCGCATGGTTCGTGTCCTGGTACTCATCGACCATGATGTAGCGGAACTGCTCCTGATAATAGGTAAGGATATCGGGATTCGCGGATAGAAGTCTGACGGCATACAAGAGAATATCGTCGAAATCCATGCCGTTATTCTTCTTCAATTTTTCACAGTATTTACGGTAAATAATGGCAATCTTTTGTCTTCTGTAATCCGATCCGGCTTCTTTTTCGTATGTTTCCGGAGACGTAAGTTCGTTTTTCGCGCGGCTGATCTCGGCGGCGACCGCGCGCGGAACAAAGATCTTATCGTTAAGATCCAGCTCCGATATGCATTCCTTTATAATTTTCTGCTGATCATCCGAGTCGAGAATCGAAAAATTCTTCTCATAACCGATCAAATCCGCATGGCGTCTCAAGATCCGCGCGAACATCGAGTGAAAGGTTCCTACCCACATATAAGCGGCCATCTCCCCGATCAAGGTCCGGATACGCTCTTTCATCTCGCTCGCTGCTTTGTTCGTAAACGTAATCGCCAGAATCTGAGACGGCCTTACATGCCGTACCTGAATCAGATATGCAATGCGAAAAGTAATGACTCGTGTTTTGCCCGATCCGGCTCCGGCCAGAATTAAGAGCGGTCCTTCGTCATGACAGACCGCCTTTTCCTGTTCGGGATTCAAACCCGTTAACATACCGGACAAATCGGGGCCCCGTTCCTCCTTATAATCGGATCTGGTTTCCCGGGTGTCCCCGTTATCCATGGATTCACCGGTATAGTCATCGAAAATATCTGATTCGCTCAAGTTAATCTTCCTCCGAAAACCGGATTTCCCGGCAAATTTGTGAAGTCATTATACCATAAAGAAAGGCTGCCCTTATTGAAACGGGCAGCCTCTCCATACGTATCAGACAAAAAATCATCTATCTAATTATCAGTTCCTGTTACCGGGAATTTACCCGGGGTCCAGGTTACCGCAAGCTAAAAACAAACGCCCGATTCGTTGTGAATCAATAGGTAGGCTCGATCAGACCGTAGTTGCCGTCTTTGCGTTTATATACAACGCATACAGTTCCGCTCTCCGCATCGAGGTAAACCAGGAAGCTGTGTCCCAGCATTTCCATCTGCAGAACCGCGTCATCCGGTGTCATCGGCACCAGCGCAAAACTCTTGCGCTTGATGATTGCCTTCTCCTCATACTCTTCTTCGTCCCCGACAGCCTCGACATCGCTTAAGTACTCCTTCATGAACGAGTAGTCGTGGACCTGTTTCTCGATTCTTGTTCTCTGTCTGCGGATCTGGGATTCGAGTTTGTCAACGGTGCGGTCAACGGCCGTCAAAATCTCCTCGTCCTTCGCCTCCGCTCTGTAGATACGATTCTGAAGTTTCAGTGTAATCTCGACTTTCTTTACATCGTGTCGATCGTCACGTTCGGGACGAATCTTGATTGAAAAGGTTCCTTCTTCTCCAAAATACTTGTTGAACTTTGCGAGCTTGTCGGATATCTTCTCTTCAAGTCTCTCTCCTACGTGAATTCCGATTCCCTGTGTAGTGATCTTCATACAATCACATCCTTCCGGTTCTAATATAAATCCGCTTAAGATTTATATCTTCATTATACGTATCGGCAGGAAAAAACCCGTAACACCAAACACGGTGATTAAAAGACAAAAGTGCTATAATAATAATGTTGTGTCAGGTTCGTCAGTGTCAGACAGATTCTTTGGTCTCGGAAGTTACTTCCTTCTTTTCCGCATCATCCGCTATCACTTCCATTGCAGGCGCCGGTATCACCGGTGCTATTACTTCTGTTGCCGCTTCGTGAACCGGCTGTACCGGGACTGTTTCGACCTGAGTCTGAACAGGAGCCTGAACAGGAGCCGTTACAGGAACGGCCGGAGGAGTCGTCGGGAGCTCAACCTGCTTGTCCGATCCGTCGGGAAACTTCGCTCCGCACGCAGAACAGAAGGCGTGTTCGAGAGGATTCTCTCTTTTGCAATGGGTGCAAAGCTTCAAGCCCTTCTCAAAAAGAATCTTCAGTTTGTTGCCTTCGATATCAGTAAGCAATGCCGTAATCGCATCACATCGTGAGTTAATATCCTTTGAGACGTCTGCCGCGGTATCCCGGTACTGCCCGTAATAAAGTCGACCGATTTCGTCAAAATAGCGATTGATGCTTGCAGTTTTCTCTTCCGTGGATCTCTGCAGTTGAGCAATCGCTTTTGCCTTGGGATCAAACAGTGCCATATGCTATTCCTCCTTGTAATTTCCGTAATATCGGATAAATTCCGACAGATATATTATATGCCTATTTTGCGTAAACAAAAAGGGAAGCCTTCAAGAATGGTACTCCATTCCGAAGGCTTCCCGTTTGTTCAGATAAGTGAGTTGAAATTACTTCGCGTCAACTTCAGCCATGTGCTCGATGAGCATAAGAACCTTGTTCGAATAACCCCACTCATTGTCGTACCACGAAACGAGCTTGACGAAGTTCGCGTTCAGAGCGATACCGGCATCCGCATCAAAGATGGATGTACGTGCATCGTGAATGAAATCGGAAGAAACAACGAGGTCTTCTGTGTAGCCAAGGATACCCTTCATCTCAGGAGACTCAGAAGCCTTCTTGATAACAGCCTTGATCTCGTCATACGATGCGCCCTTTTCAAGACGGACAGTAAGGTCAACAACCGAAACATCGGCGGTCGGAACGCGGAAAGCCATACCTGTCAGCTTGCCGTTCAATTCCGGGATAACCTTGCCAACGGCCTTTGCAGCGCCGGTGGAAGACGGGATGATGTTGAAAGCTGCACCGCGGCCGCCTCTCCAGTCCTTCTTCGAAGGGCCGTCAACGGTCTTCTGTGTGGCGGTTGTAGCGTGAACGGTTGTCATAAGGCCTTCTACGATACCGAAGTTATCGTTGATAACCTTGGCCAGAGGAGCCAGACAGTTCGTTGTGCAGGAAGCGTTGGATACAACGGTCATTTCCTTTGTGTACTTGTCCTGGTTAACGCCCATGACGAACATCGGGGCATCAGCCGAAGGAGCGGAGATTACGACCTTCTTAGCGCCGCCAACAAGGTGAGCGGAAGCCTTCTCTGTCGTTGTGTAAACACCGGTGGACTCTACAATATATTCTGCACCGACGGACTTCCAATCAATCTCGGAAGCATTCATGCATGCGAAAACCTTGATCTTGGTTCCGTTAACGACGATAAAGTCTTCACCGACTTCGATCGTGCCGTCAAATCTACCGTGAACGGTGTCATACTTAAGCATGTATTCCATGTACTTAGGATCGATGAAAGGATCGTTAATTCCAAGAACTTCAATGTTGGGGTTTGCTACCGACGCGCGAAAAACCAAGCGTCCGATACGACCAAATCCGTTAATTCCCACTTTAACTGCCATGTTTATTCCTCCTAGTATTTCCCTTTGATAAGGGTGATTGTTACTCAGCAGTGCATTGCACCACGAAGATTTTACCGCAAAAGATACCCGATTACAACAAGCTTAAGGTCCGGGAGAGTATAAAAATGCATAAAACCCGATGATTTTTTTCGTCATATCTGCCATATTTAACAGTCTATTAATTTTCGTGCATCAGCACTCTTTTTTCCTTATGTGCTTCCGTCCTGTGAATAGCCGCTCCGCGGTCAGCAAACTTCTGTTCGAATTCGGTCCGGATATTATCCTGATCCCACTTGCTGTTGTGGAGATCGAAGGTGGTATTGTGAAGCGAAAAATGACAGGCGGTAAATTCTTCAAGCGAGAAATCAAAGAGACGGCGGTCATCCGTTTTGAAATGAATCTGCCCTTCGTCCTTCAGCAGAAGTTTATACATTTCCAGATAGTCTCTGTAGGTTAGTCTCCGCTTCGGCTTGTCGCGTTTCGACCACGGGTCACAGAAATTGATATACATGCGGTTCGCTTCACCTTCGGCAAAATAGTTTTTAATGAGAAGAACGTCAGTGCAAAGAAAAAACAGATTCTTAACACCCGTCTCCGCCGCTTTTTCGATAGCGGCCAGAATCACGGATTCATCCTTTTCAACCGCCACATAACAGACGTCCGGATGTTTCATCGCCGTAGCCAGAGCAAAGCCGCCTTTTCCGCAGCCCAATTCCAGATAAAGCGGCGCATCGGCGGGCATTCCCGCGGCCTCGCGCCAGCGTCCCCGGTTCGCAACCGGCACCGGAAACCAATACGACTGGCACGCCTTCATTCTGGGTCCTATATTCTTTTTTTTCCGCATTCTCGCCATGATATCTTATCCTTCGGTAATTTTGATAATGCTGCGCAAACAGCATGCCCGCACAAGGCGGATTTTCTGCATTTTAACATAAAAAACTCACAATATACGGAACGTTTCTGTCACCCACTGTTGTCAGGGGATGAGTCTCTGCGCCGTCTCCACGGCTGCCAGCGCATCTCCCGCATAATAATCCGCATGGATTTCAAGCGCCGCATCGTTCGTAAGAACCGCGCCGCCGACCAGAATCGGGCACATACCCTCTATCTCTTTCAGGCGCTCGATTGTCCTCGCCATGCTTGCAACTGTGGTCGTCATCAAGGCGGAAAGTCCGATCATCTTGGGTCTGTAACGAAGATATGCCTCTACAATTCTTTCGGAAGGGACATCTTTTCCCAGATCAATTACCTGATATCCGTAGCTCTCCATGACCACTTTCACGATATTCTTCCCGATATCATGAACGTCGCCCTCGACCGTGGCCAAAAGAATGGGACCTTTCCCTCCGCCTTCTCCCGAAGCGGCAATCGATTCCTTCAACACGGCAAATGCCGCCTTGGTCGTTTCGGCCGACTGAATCAGCTGCGGCAGAAAAAGCTGCCCGGATTCGTATTTCTTCCCGACTTCGTCAAGCCCGGGTATCAGATAAGAGTTGATAATATCGAGCGCGGGGGTCGTAAGAAGCATTTTCTCCGTCTCATCTGCGATCGCACCTTTCCTGCCGGCAACGACCATATCCTTAAGCGTCATCGCTTCTGCGGCCGGTTTAGGCGAGGGTTCGGTGCAAACAGCATTTGCTGAAGAAGCGGACGTTTGCTGATCACCGGCATGCGCCGCGATATATTTTTCGCTGTCCGGGTCCTTATAGGAAAGAACCTGATAGGCATCGACGGTCGACATAAGTTCCTTATCGAGCGGATTGATGATCGGAAGATCGAGACCCGCATAGAGTGCCATTGCGAGGAAAGTACGATTGATAAGCGGCCGGTTCGGCAGGCCGAAGGACACGTTGCTGCAACCTAGAACCGTATGGACGCCGAGTTCTTCCCGGACAAGGGTCAGAGCCTTCAGGGTCTCGATCACTTCTTTCTGCTGCGCGGACGCTGTGAGAACGAGACAGTCGACGATCAAGTCGGAGCGGTCGATTCCGTAGCTTTCGGCGACAGAGACGATTCTTTTCGCGATGAGAAGGCGCTCTTCGGCAAGAAGCGGGATACCGTTCTCGTCGATGGTAAGGCACAGAACGACGCCGCCGTATTTTTTCGCGATCGGGAAAACAGCCTCCATCACTTCTTTTTTTCCGTTGACCGAGTTGATCAGCGGCTTGCCGTTATAGATCCGGCAGGCCTTCTCAAGAACGGTCGGATCGGAACTGTCAATTTGAAGCGGAAGGCGGACCAGCTCCTGCACCTTCTTAACGACATGTACCATGACGGAAGCTTCGTCAATTCCGGGCAATCCGACGTTGACATCGAGCACATCCGCACCTGCCTGTTCCTGTGAAATGGCTTCCATGACGACTTCGTCATAACGTTCGTGAAGAAGGGCTTCCTTCAATTTCTTCTTGCCGGTCGGGTTCAGGCGTTCACCGCAAACCGTTACCTTTTCTCCGATCGTAACGCACAGACTCCCGCTCGTAATACGGGTTGCGCGCCGGCTGTTTCTCAAACCGACTTTCTCACCGGCAAGCAGCTCCGAAGCGATACGGATATATTCAGGTGTAGTACCGCAGCAGCCGCCGACAATCGCGGCGCCGGCGCGGACAAAATCACGGATATAGAGATCAAACTCTTTGGCTGTCACGTTGTATGTCGTTTTACCGGCTGTATAGACCGGGAGTCCGGCATTCGGCTCAATAATGACCGGCTTTGTGGATATGTCCAGAATCCGTCTGAGAATCGGCTCCATTTCCTTCGGCCCCAGTGAGCAGTTGATTCCCAGTGCGTCGACTCCGATTCCTTCGAGAAACGTCACCATCGTCTCCGGAGAAGCGCCCATAAGCGTCGTTCCCTTGTCGGTAAAAGTCATCGTGGCAAAGATTGGAAGATCTGAATTCTCCTTAACGGCCAGAACCGCTGCCTTCATCTCGTACAGATCGGCGATCGTCTCAATGATGACACCGTCCACGGAGTCCTTGATTAGATCAACCTGCACCTTGAATTGCGTATAGGCATCTTCAAAAGAGAGCGTACCCGTCGGTTCCAGGAGACGTCCCAGAGGTCCGATGTCATAGAGGAGAAAGCAGTCCTTCGCAATCCCCTCACGCGCGCACCGCTCCTGCTCGAGTGCGATCGCCTGCCGGCCGTTATGTACGGCAGCTGCAATCGTATCCGGAATCGTAAAGCGGCTTCTTTCCGTATAACCCTCGTTCATGCCCAGGGTATTCGTTAGGATCGCCGATGCTCCCGAAGCTAAGTATTCGCGATGAATATCGACCACCCAGTCCGGATGAAGAATATTCATATCTTCCGACAACTCGCCCGGCTTAAGTCCTCTTGCCTGAAGCTGCGATCCCATGGCGCCGTCCAGAATCAGCGGGATTTCACCTATTTTCGAGAGAAGAAGATTCTTATTGCCCGTTACTTTATCTGATAACATACCGTATGATTCCTCCGAAATTCACAATTGTCTTCTCTTAAGCAGTCCTTGCAAGTCTTTTTCGCATTGGATATACCGATTCCCACAATGCCGGATATGGATTTCTGCGGCATCATCAGGAACTGCGGCGTCAGTGTGAGGCCGATTCTCCTGCCGGCATCCAGAACGCTTAAGAGCTGCTTCTGAAGCTCGAGCGGAACATCCCCGTAGCCCGGACTGAACCGGAAGGTAAGATCGGAGAACGGCAGCGAATTCTGCAGATTGTCGCAGGTTTCTTCGATCAGGGCACTGGCCGCGGCATCCATGATCACGTATTTTACCGTATCGATCCGCGAAAAGTATCGCATTCGCCGATCGAGCTCGGCCCCTAAGGTTCCGGCTATAAAGAGGCATTGACCGCATCCCGTGAGAAGCTTCTGCAGATCTCCGTAATGAAGAACGATCGCGGCATCGACGGCAAGCATTCCCTCGGCTTCGATCAGATCGAATACGCGGTGTACGGTGCGCGGCTCTGCAGCGTCTACAACCTCGGCGATCGACTCGTCGATCAGGGCCTCCTGCTCTTCGGTCAGAAGCTGGTTGTTATACTTAAGATAGCGGAGCGTTTCTTCGCGAAGCATGCCTCGGTTCTCCTTCCCGACAAAGGTCCGGTTATTGGATTAAGTGAATCATCGAATGAATATCTTGTCAATCACAGAGGAGAATCGAAAAATGCCGGAAGCGATATCTCGTTTCCGGCACCTTTCAAAGGTAAGCGGTAAACTTCATGCACCTTGACAATAAAATAAAGGATAGATTATCAAAGCCTATTTTGCAGGATCCGGCGGCAATTTGCATTCATCCGGCAGAACATCTGCCCATGGGAGAAGAGAGTCCATCTGATCCGGGTTGTTCTTGACATCCATGTTCGGCATCCGGGAAAGAAGATACTGAAAATATACGTAAGGCTTGAGCCCGTTTGCTTTGGCCGTTTCTACGAGACTGTAGATGACCGCGCTGGCAAAAGCGCCCTTGGGCGTGTCTGAAAAAAGAGAGTTCTTGCGTCCGATGGTAAAGGGACGAATGCTCTGTTCGGCCAGATTATTCGAAAGCGAAAGTCGCGGATCCAGGAGGTATCCGGTCAGATACTTCCACTGGTCCAGCGCATAATGGATGGCCTTTC